>Ga0172379_10000695_pt1 | contig 80034 bp, 70 predicted proteins | sample GrowelOW334metaG_FD_119756 | JGI IMG/M metagenome (GOLD analysis project Ga0172379, IMG submission 119756) | Groundwater microbial communities from an aquifer near a municipal landfill in Southern Ontario, Canada - Groundwater well OW334 metaG | ecosystem: Environmental > Aquatic > Deep... | reverse complement strand
CCCGACCTGGTCGAGCTGACCGGCACCCAGGGCGTCGAACTGCTCAACTGGCTGACCGCGCGCGGCGCGCTGCTGGGCGAAGTGGCGAAGGTGCATGCCAACTACCACGTCCCGATTTCCAACACCGCATCAGGCCTCCTTTGCATGGAAGCCGTGTAATCAGACAGAAGGAAAAAACATGAGAACACAAGTTGCCATCATCGGCGCCGGGCCCTCGGGGCTCATCCTCGGCCAGTTGCTGCACAAGGCCGGCATCGACGCCATCGTGCTCGAGGCGCAAACCGGGGGCTACGTGCTGGGCCGCATCCGCGCCGGCGTATTGGAGCAGGTCGCCGTCGACCTGCTCGACGAAATCGGCGTCGGCGCGCGCATGCACGCCGAGGGGCTGCCGCACAACGGCATCGATCTGCTGTTCGACGGCGTGCGCCATCGCATCGACTTCCCCGGCCTCACGGGCGGCAAGCAGGTGATGGTCTACGGCCAGACCGAGCTGACCAAGGACCTGATGCATGTACGCGCCACCGCCGGCTTGCCGACGGTGTACGAGGCGAAGGAGGTCAGCGTGCATGACTTCGACAGCGAGCGCCCGCGCGTGCGCTACACCAAGGACGGCGTCAGCCACGAGATCGAGTGCGACTTCATCGCCGGCTGCGACGGCTTCCACGGCGTCTGCCGCGCCAGCGTGCCAAAGGGCGCCATCGCCAACTTCGAACGCGTCTATCCCTTCGGCTGGCTGGGGCTGCTGTCCGACACGCCGCCGGTTTCCGAAGAACTGATCTACGCCAAGCACGAGCGCGGCTTCGCCCTGTGCAGCATGCGCTCGCACGCGCGCAGCCGCTACTACCTGCAGGTGCCGCTGACGGAGAAAGTCGATGATTGGTCCGACGCACGCTTCTGGGACGAACTGCGCCGCCGCCTCGACCCGCAGGCGGTCGCCGCGCTGGTCACCGGCCCCTCGATCGAGAAGAGCATCGCCCCGTTGCGCAGCTTCGTCGCCGAACCGATGCGCTTCGGCCGCATGTTCCTCGCCGGCGACGCCGCCCACATCGTGCCGCCGACCGGCGCCAAGGGGCTGAATCTCGCCGCCTCCGACGTGCGCTACCTGTCGCGCGCCTTCATCGAATACTACGGCGGCAGCAGCGCCGGCATCGACCACTATTCCGCCCGCTGCCTGCGCCGCATCTGGAAGGCCGAGCGCTTCTCCTGGTGGATGACCAATCTGCTGCACACCTTTCCCGACACCAATGCCTTCGACCAGCGCGCGCTGGAGGCGGAACTCGACTACGTCGTGCATTCCCTCGCCGGCCGCACGACGCTGGCCGAGAATTACGTGGGCTTGCCGTTCGAGGATTGAAAAGTCACCGTATCGCCGGCGCCGACTTCTGCTTCCTGATTCGACGCTGATCCTTTATCGTTGATCGGATTGACGCCGGGCGCTGCGCCACGAGAGGAGGGAAATCGATGCCTTACCAGAAGAACGGGCGCGCAGTCCGCCGCTTTGCCAAGCTGATGAAGTTCGCCGCCTGGCTGCAGGCCATTCCCAACAAGCTCACTCCACCGCCGTTCCGCCTGATGCAGATCGGCTCGGCCTTCTGGCAGTCGCGCGCGCTCTACGTTGCGACGCGGCTGGACATCGCGACCGTGCTGGCGGATGCGGAACTCACGGCGGAAGATATTGCCAATCGCGTCGCCGCCCAGCCTGACGCCACCGGGCGCTTGCTGCGCCTGCTGGCGGCAATGGGCGTCTTCGAGGAAACCACGCCGCACACTTTCCGCAACAACAAGATCTCGGCCTTCCTGCGTGCAGACAATCCGAAGAACGTGCGCGCCATGATCCTCATGCACAACTCGGAAGCCATGAGCCGGCCGTGGTACGAGCAGCTCGAACGCGGCGTGCGCGAGGGCGTGCCACCCTTCCGCCTGGCCCATGGCGAGGAACTGTTCGCGTATCTTGATCGCCACGCCGAGTTCGACACGCTGTTTTCCCAGGCCATGGACAGTGTCGAAGCGCTGAGCGGCGACAGCTTCGCGACCGATTTCGACTGGAGCCGCTTTGGGCGGATCATCGACGTCGGCGGCTCCCGCGGCGCGAAGTCGCTGGCCATCCTGAAGCATCACCCGCGCTTGACCGCATTGGTGGTGGACCGCGCCCAGGTGATCACCGAGGCCGAGCAATACTGGACGACGCATGCCACGAGCGGCGTCGAACGCCTGAGCTTCCAGGCCGGCGATCTGCTGCTGTCGATTCCGCCGGCGCACGGCGAACAGGATATCTATCTCCTCTCCGCGGTGCTGCACGGCTTCGACGACGACACCTGCGTCGCCATCCTGCGCAATCTCGCCAGCGCCAGTGGTGCCACGGGCGCGCCCATCGCCCTGCTGGAAATGGTGCTGCCGGAAAATCGCGCCGACCTGACTAGCGCCTCGTTCGACATGCAGATGTTCATGGGCTCGCGGGGGCGCGAGCGCACCCTGACCGAATGGAAATCGCTGTTCGGGCGCGGCGGGCTTGTGCTGGAAGAAGTGGTCGGCCTGCAATCGTTCGGCAACATCCTCGTCCTGCAGCCGAAAGCCGGCGAACCTACATAAGCCCCAGGCTCTTCAGGATCACGATTCCGCCGCTGGTGGAGACCAGTGAACCGACGGTGGTCAAGGCGATGATGTTGGCCGCCAGCGCCGAATTGCCGCCCATCGCACGCACCATCACATAGCCGGCCGCCGCGCTGGGCGCCGACGACATCAGCAGCAGGATGCCGAGATCCATGCCGCGAAACCCCAGGGCCGCGCCCGCCAGCACGAACAACAGAGGCACCGCGATCAGCTTTCCGGCCGCCGCCAGCACGGCATCGCGCGGGTCGTTGCGCAAGCTGCGAAAGTCCAGTGCCGCGCCGGTGCACAACAGGGCCAGCGGCAGGGTCATGCCGGCAAAGTACTGCCCGGACTGGAGCACGATTGCGGGCAGGCGCAATCCCGAGATCGCGAACGGCAGCGCCAGCACGATGCCGATGATCAAGGGGTTCAAGGCCACCGAGCGGAGCACGCGCCCGACATTCTGGCTGGCTTGCAGCGACGTGCTCAAGGTGACGACCGCGAGCACGTTGAACACGATGGTGACCAGTCCGACGTAGAGCGAGGCGGCCGCCAGGCCCGGTTCGCCGTAGGCATTGACGCAATAGGCCAGCCCGATGATGGCCATGTTGGAACGGAAGATCCCCTGCACCACCACCCCGCGGTCGCGCGCGGCGCGCACGGCAAAACGGGCCATCAGTTCGCTCGCGCCCCACGCCAGCAGGGTCGCCGCAATGCCGAAGCCGATCAGGGCAAAATTAGCCGACGTATCGAGGCGGGTCTTGCTGACGCTGATGAACAACAAGGCGGGCAGGGTGACGGTGAACACCAGCCGCGAACCGACCTCGATAAAGGCGTCGTTGAGCAGGCCGATGCGACGCAGCCAGGCACCGAGGCCGAGAATCACAAAGATCGGGCCGGTGACGGAAAGCGAGAACTGTAGCGTGTCGAGGAATTCAGAAATCATCGCGCCGCACTATGACACAGTCGAAAGCCGCGCGGCGGCAAATCCCGAAGTCGTCAAGACGTCCAGGTCATGACGCTGCTGTGTGTCGGCTTGTCGACCTGCAGACCACAGAAGTCGCTCCTCATCATAGGAGACGCTCACGCCAAATCGCCAGTGGCATGTTATCGGAGCACCCTTTCCAGCCCGAGAGTTGCTTTCTGATTCGTAACCCCCGTATTACTTGGACGGGGGTCTATTCGAAGCAAGGGGCCGAGTTCGCTCAAATTACCGGATTGCGCTCATTCAGGCGTAAGGTGAGCGTCGGGCAGCATTGACAAGTCCATGGCAGCAGGCAAGAATCTCCCCGGCTGATTTGTCATCCGACCTGCCATCCCGCCATTCCTCGCCTCGAACGGAGCATTGCCATGAACCTGCGGACCAAAGCCCTTTCCCTTGCCGTGATCGCCGCTGTCGCCCTGATGGGCTGCGGCAAGGAAGCACCACCCCCGCCGCCGGTCCAGGCAGCGCCGACTCCTGCTCCAGCGGCTAGTGCTCCGGCGGCGGCACCTGCTGCCGCGGTTACGGCTGCTCCGGCTGCTTCCGCTGCTTCACCTGCGCCTGCTCCGGCCGCTAACCCGGCAGCCGCTCCGGCAGCCACTGCTTCGGCCCCGGCATTGACCAACAAGGACCTCGCCGCCAAGAGCGGTTGCCTGGCCTGCCACGCCATCGACAAGAAACTGATCGGTCCCGCCTATCAGGACGTTGCCAAGAAGTACAAGGCCAGCGATGAAGCGATGCTGGTTGCCAAGGTCAAGGCCGGTGGCAAGGGTGTTTGGGGTCCGATCCCAATGCCGCCGAACGTTGCGGTCAAGGACGAGGATATCAAGACCCTGGTCAACTGGATTCTCGCCGGCGCCAAGTAATTCCGGTTGCAGCATCAAGAAAGGCCAAGCCCACCCGCGGTGGGGTTGGCTTTTTTTATTGTCTCGCGGGAGGGTCGGGCAGCATGTCGCGCCCTATTGAGTTGACAGAGCTTGTTTCATTGAATGGTCGTCATTCCATGCGCCTATCCGCGTGACCGATCGTCAGCAACCTGCGATCAATTTCCGCGCGATATCTTCCGGGGCGGCAGACAGGCTTATATGTGGCAGCCAGGTTGTCAGATGTGACCCGGTTTCACGTCGATCAACCCGGATGACGCCAAAAGTTGTCGGCAACGGCTCCCCATCGGTCAGGATCAGATAGCCGCTTTCGTCCGGTGAGTCTCCCGCGTGATTGCGAACACGCAGTTCGGGCATCTTCTTATCGATGTTGTACGCGATGCACCTGGTTATTTCTCTTGGGTCGGTATAGCTGTCGCTCTCCACTCGCCTTCCGGCATCCGGCGACTCTGCGGGCGTTTGACTCGTGCCAGACAGCAATAACGCCGCAATGGTTATCCCTGCAATAACTGGTGTCATCTCCCGACCCTATGCGATTTGGACGGTAGTCAAGTCATGCGCCGAAGCTCAGAAAATCGGCGGCCGACTTGTCCACGAGCGAATCATATTCACCTGGCCGTGGCTTATTGGCCCGAATATGCCAGGAAATCGGCTCTTAACCGAACTTCCGGGACGCCAGGGCGCGACACGCAAAGGCCAGGTGCCGAGAGTTGCCGTTGGTCACTGGAGGCTGAAGGTCGACCGCAGTCGGTCAGGCCACCGAAACCACCTCGATCCAGCGCCCAGATTCATCGTCTCGGGCGCGTCAACTGTCGGGGTCAAAAGCTCCTGCGTCGCATTGATTTTCATCGCAGCATGAAGCGCCGTGCCGCCAGCGCCGACTCCTGCCATTCAATTCGGGTGCGAGGCAGACGGGCTATCGCTTACGGCCGGGTGGAGATCGCTACATCCTGCGCTGTCGGACCAAACGGGTCAGCATCGAATCAGTGTCGAATGAGCCATCCGCGCCACGTCGCCCACCTGCTCAAGCCGGCATTTGAACCGGGTCTCAGGGCCAATCTGCATAGCTGTCCGACCGGAGTTGAGACAGGCTGGGACGACTGCTGGTGGCTTCGCTCCGATAACGACCCGGTGACATGCCTGTCTCTCGGCTGAAGAACCTGCTGAAATAGGTGGTGGTCTTGAATCCCAGATCGGCGGCTACCTGTTCTATCGTGAAACCGGAGCGGACCAGACGCCGGGTGGCTTCGTGCGCAAGTCGCTCGTGCACCAACTGCAGGGGGGTCCGGCCCAGCGAACGCCGACAGACATCGTGCAGCCGATCGTGCGGGATTTCCAGCGCCTTGGCATATTGGGCAACTGTCCAATGGTCGCGGAAGTGAATCTCAACCAGATTGCGGAACTTGAGCAGGGTTGTTGAACTCGTGCCATGCCCATGCTGAGAGACCGCCTCGAGTCCGGACAGCCGCCAGCAGTGCACCAGAATCACGGCGATTTGAGCACTGAGATAAACCCAGGACCCTCCCTCGCCTTCGCGAGTCTCCCGCTCAATGGCGGAAAGACAATGCTCCAGTTCGGCAATGACGTCAGGCCTGTCGAATTGATTCGCCACTACCGGCCGATCTATCAAGTAGCGAAGCTGCGCTGACTCCGCATGATCGCCAAGCGCATTATTGGCCAGTTGGTCGGAGAGCCAAACGATGTGCCCTTGGGCACCCGCCGCGACGCGGAGGTGATGGCCAGTTTCAACAGGCAACCACACCAGGGCCGGGGCAGACAGCAGGATCGCCTCTTTGCCGCCACGGATTTCCCCGGATCCCCCTGTCAAAAGGATGAAGGATCGGGTAATTCCTGCACGGTCGATCTTGAGGCTGAATTGCCGCACATGCAACGCCGCCGCCAACCTCTGAGCGACGATATTGGTACCGAGCCTGTGGCCCAGGCCGCGCTGACGAGCAGTGTTGGCGGCGGTCTGTTTTATTTCGTGCATCAATCATTGTCTCCGGCAGGATACCCAAACGAAGGCCAGAATCTACCAAAAAAAGGAACTGATGGTTTGACATATTGCAGAGCAATAATTCATGTGCGACTGCAATATATATTTAAATACATAAACTTATATTGTAAATCGGGGTTCTCGATGCATCTCTGATTTTCCCAATTTAGTACCATAAATACACAAATCCAGGCATTACCAAGGATGCGTCGTCAATTTACATTGACGCTCGGTACAGATCAATAACAACGAGGAGGCGTCGATGTCATTCACCCCAACAGGCGCAGTCCGTCTCGTCTGGCGCTCGGGCCGATGACGGTCCACTCGCACCTCACATCAATAACTGGAGACCCATAATGCTTGAAGCCCCCATGCTTATCGACAACGCAGACGTTGCTGCCACCGGCGGAGCCACGTTTGATCGCCTCAATCCGATCACCGGAAAGGTAGCCACGCGTGCGGCGGCGGCTTCCGTCGAAGATGCCGTCAAGGCGGCAAACGCTGCGGCGGCCGCATTTCCCGGCTGGTCCGCAACTTCACCCGAGGCGCGCAGGACCGTGCTCAACAAGGCCGCCGAATTGATCCTGGCGCGCGCGCCCGACTTCATCAAGGCGATGGCCGAGGAAACCGGTGCCACCGAAGGTTGGGCCGGATTCAATTGTTATCTTGCGTCCAACATGCTGCGTGAAGCGGCCGGCATGACGACCCAAATCACCGGGGAAATCATTCCTTCCAACAAGCCGGGTTCCATCGCCATGGCCGTACGGCAGCCGGCCGGCGTGGTTTTCAGTATCGCGCCGTGGAATGCCCCGGTGATCCTAGGGGTCCGCGGAATTGCGATGCCGCTGGCGTGTGGCAATACAGTCATCCTGAAGGGTTCCGAACTCTGCCCGATGACTCACCGCCTGATTGGTGAAGTGCTCAGGGATGCCGGCCTGCCGGCCGGAGCCCTGAACATCGTGCTCAATGCCCCAAAGGATGCGGCCGCCGTTGTCGAAGCGCTGATCGCCCATTCCGCCGTTCGCCGGATTACCTTCACCGGCTCGACCCGCGTCGGGCGCGTCATTGCAGCAGTCGGCGCAAAGTATCTGAAGCCCTGCTTGCTTGAGCTCGGCGGCAAGGCGCCATTCGTCGTGCTTGATGATGCCGATCTGGATGAGGCCGTGAAGGCGGCGGCCTTCGGTGCGTTCTTCAACCAAGGTCAAATCTGCATGTCTACCGAGCGAATCATTGTGGACAGCAAGGTGGCCGATGAGTTTGTGAAAAAACTCGCGGCCAAGGCGGTTTCGCTAAAGGCTGGATTGCCCGGCGAACAAGGCTGTGCACTCGGCTCGATGATCGGCGCCGACGCTGCTGCCCGGGTCAAGTCCCTGGTGGACGATTCGGTATCCAAAGGCGCATCGCTGCTGGTGGGAGGCGCGGTCAACGGCAGCATCATGGCGGCCACCGTGGTCGACCACGTTACCCCTGCAATGCGGCTCTACTCGGAAGAGTCGTTCGGGCCGGTGGCGGCGATCATGCGCTTCGCCAGCATCGATGAAGCACTGGCATTGGCGAACGATACTGAATACGGCCTGGCGGCCGCAGTATTCGGCAAGGATGTGACGCGAGCGCTTTCGGTTGCCAGGCGCATCGAATCCGGGATTTGCCATATCAACGGGCCTACGGTTCATGACGAAGCCCAGATGCCGTTTGGCGGTGTGAAGTCGAGCGGATACGGACGCTTCGGTGGCAAGGCCGCCATCAGCGAATTCACCGAACTGCGCTGGATCACCATTCAGACCGAGCCGCAGCACTACCCCATTTGATTGACGCGATTCCACCTGCGAGACCTGGGAGATTCGGATGACAGTCAAAGGAAAAACCATCGTCGTGACGGGCGCGGCATCCGGCATCGGCGCCGAAACCGCTCGTCTTCTCAAGTCCGCGGGCGCCACGGTAATCGCCGTGGATCGCAACGAACCCGCAGCCAGCAATGTCGATCGCTTTGTCCAGGCGGACCTGTCCGATCCGGCCTCTATCCGTCAAGCCGCCAAGGCGCTGGGATCGGGCATCGACGGCCTGTGCAATATCGCCGGTCTGCCGCCAACGCGGGGGCGGGTTCCGGTCATTCAGGTGAATTTCCTCGGACTCCGCGAGTTCACCGAGTCCATGCTGCCGAATTTCAATAACGGCGCCGCGATTGTGAATCTGGCTTCGCTTGCCGGCATAGGCTGGCCGGAAGCCGGTCCCGCCATCAAGGCACTCATCGGCTTGCGTGATTTCACCGCTACGGAAGCGCTATGCAATGAGCACAAGGTCGATGACGGGCGCAGCTATTTCTTCTCCAAGGAAGCGCTGATTGTCTGGACCATGCAGAACCGCTGGACCTGGCGTGATCGTGGCATTCGCATGAACACCGTCAGCCCCGGGCCGGTCGAGACTCCGATCCTGAAAGATTTCCTTGAAACATTGGGGGCTCGGGCGGAGGAGGACATGCGCGTCATGGATCGTCCCGGCCGCCCCGAAGATATTGCCCCCGTCGTTGCATTCCTTTGCTCGGACGACAGCTGCTGGATCCGCGGCACGAACATCCCCTGCGACGGTGGCATGGGTTCCCATGTCCTCCTGAACATCACGGGACTGGCATGAATCGGCGATCGCCTGGGCCGGAGTCTGGCCACGAATCCGGCAACTGGCGGAGGGGTGGTCCGGTACTGCATTTCAAGAACTTTCAGCGCAAGAAAATTGTACGCGGCAAGTCAAAGGTATTTGTCAATTCGCATCTGAAAACGCCCAGCGTTTATTAGCTCACATAGAGGAGGAGTTATATGACAAGAGCACAGCACGAGGAATTTGCTTTCCGTCGCATCGCCGCGGTTCTGCCCGGAAGTCGCCATATCGACGCAGGATTCTGTTTCTGACAACAAGCGCACTACCCCGGCGCAGTTGCCTGGTTTTGGGCTTGCGCCGTTAACTCACCCTGGAGGAGAAAAAATGATGACATACACAAATAGATTCATCCAACTGGCGCTGGCATGTCTTGCCTTCGCCCTGTCAAGCGCAGCCTTTGCGCAGCAAGCCAAGCTCTGCGGACTGAACAACGGCAAGGCGGCAAGCGGCCAGCCGATTCTCGTCGGTTCGGTCGTGGGCAAAACCGGACCGGACGATTTCAGCGCCGGCGCTCTTGCAGCCAAGGCTTATTTCGACTGCGTTAACAGCAACGGCGGCATCAACGGCCGGCCTATCCAGTTCCTGATCGAGGACGACCAATGGAAGCCCGAGGTTGCCGGACAGGTCGCTTCCAAGCTGGTGAAGGACCGCGGCGTCGTCGCCCTGGTCGGCAATGGCAGCTTCGTCGAGATGACGGTCAACGCCAAGCTCTACGAGCAGGAGAACGTCGCCGTGCTGGCCTCCGCCTGTGCCGTGCGCGAATGCTTCGAGGCCAAGAATATCGCCTCGACCAATCAGGGCCCGGTTCCGAGCAATATCTCCGCGGTCCAGTGGGCGGTGGAAAAGCTGGGAAGCAAGAAGGTCGCCTGCATCGGTCTCAACATCCCGAGCAACGGCGTCTGGTCCTGCAACCTGACCAACGACTGGCTGAAGGAGAAGGGTCTGTCCGGCGTCTCGGTGCTGATGAATCCGGGTGCTCCCGACGCGAATTCTGCCCTGCTCGAAGCCGTCGCCTCGGGCGCCGACACCTTCCTCATCAGCCTGCCCGCCGGTCTCGCCCAAGCCTTCCTGAAGGCCGGACAGGACCAGAACCTGCGCGACAAGTACAAGTGGATTTCCCCGACCCCGCTCTACAAGCAGGGAATCCCCGAGTCCATCGGTGCCTATTGGGGTGACAAGGTGCATGTCGCCATCGAACTGACCAAGTGGGACGGCGCAGGCCCCGATAACAAGCGCTGGCTGGCTGTGATGGACAAGTACGGTGCCAAGAGCGACCCGCGTGACACCTTCAGCCAGGCGGGCTTCGTTTCGGCCAACATCTTCGTCGACGCCCTGCTGAAGATGGACCCGAAGAAGATCGACCGTGCCAATGTCACCAAGGCGTTGAAGGCCGTGAAGAACTATCGCACCGACCTGCTCTGCGGCCCGTGGTATTTCGGCGATGCAGACTTCCACCAGGCTAACCATGCCTCGATGATGCTCACCGTCACCAAGACCGGCTTCAAGTCCGAGACCGGCTGCGTCGACGTCTCGGGTAAGTACTACGACAAGATCCGGGCGATGGAAAAGGCTCAGAAACTTACGGGTAGCTGAGCCTATAAAAGCGGGTAAAGCGCGGATATCGACGTGTACGGAGTCTTTCTAGTTGCGGGGCTGGCCCTGGGGGCGATCTACGCGCTCTCCGGCGTAGGGCTGGTGGTGCTCTACCGCTCCACCGGCGTCCTCAATATCGCCTATGGCGCTATCGGGGCGCTGGGGGCCATGCTCGCCTGGCAACTCGAGCAGATGCAATATCCCGAACCCGTTGCGTGGGTGGCGGCGCTGCTCGTCGCCACCCTGTTATCCGTCGCTTACGGGCGCTTGGTGGCGCCCTATCTTTCTTATCGCGAACCGGTGGTGAAGGCCGTCGCGACGCTGGGTTTCGCCTTGATGATTCTGGGCACTGCCAACTATTTCTGGGTAGAGGCGCCGAGGCGCCTCTACTTGTTTACCGACACCATGGGTTTTGAACTCCTTGATGTGCACATCACCGGTACGCGGGCTTTGGTCCTGGTCGCCACGCTGGCGACGACCTTCGGCATCGCCGTCTTTCTCAAGCACACCCGTATCGGCCTGTTGATGCAGGCGCTTGCCAACAAGCGCGAACTCTCTTCCGTGCTAGGCGTTCCGGTCATCCGGATCGAGACTTACGCCTGGCTGATTAGCGGCTTCCTTGCCGGATTCACCGGACTGATGTTCGGCGATCTGGTGCGGCCCAACCCGGGGGCGCTGACGTTCCTGGTCATCCCGGCGATTGCCGCAGCCATCGTCGGCCGGCTGGAGTCCCTGCCCATGACGCTGGCCGGCGGGCTGATCATCGGCGTCGTCGAGTCGATGTCAACGCTGATCAAGCCGATTGCGCCCTATCGCAGCATCGCCCCTTTTGTCGTGGCGGCAATCTTGCTGCTCTGGCTGCAACGCAACAGAAAACTGACTTTCTCGGGCCATGACTGAAGAAAAAATCGCAGTGACGTCCGAGAGCACTGCCTTGCCCCGAAAATCGTTCGCGACCTTCCCCGTCACGCGGCCGACGCTGGCCTTGCTACTCTCCGTGGCCGCACTGATCCTGATCGTTCCCCCGCTGCTCGATGCGCTATATCTGCGGGTCTTCATCTCGTCGGTGATTTTCACCATCGCCGCAACCGGCATCGCCGTTCTCTATGCCCGACTGGGCCTGGTTTCCCTCGCACAGGTCGCCCTGGTCGGTGTCGGCGGCTGGGTCACGCTAAGGATGTGGCACGCGACGGGCCTGCCATTCGAAGTCAACATGCTGACCGGGGCAATGATCTCGGGCGTCGTTGGCATGTTGATCGGCCTGCCGGCGCTGCGTATGCGCGGTCTCTTCCTGGCGCTGATCACGCTGATGGGCGCCGCCGGCTTCCAGATTCTCGTTACCGGCACGCAGTTTCCCAATGGCGGTGAGGGTGTGCTGGGCATCGCAGTCACCAGCATCTTCATGCCGCGTCCGGTCCTGGGCGAATCCGACGAAGCCATGCTCCGCTATGTCTGCGTGGTTGCCGTTCTCTGCGTTCTGTTCGTCGAGCTCAACCGCCGGACCCGCCCCGGACGCGCCTGGGCGCTGATCCGCAAGAGCGAGGCCTGCGCCATGGCCTCCGGCGTCAATGTGGCGTTCTACAAGGCATGGGGATTCGCGCTGGCCGGATTCATCGCCGGCATCGCGGGCGCTCTCCTGGCCGCCACCCTTGGCGTACTCGATGCCACGACTTTCCCGGCCAGCGAATCCATCCTGCTGTTCGCGCTGACTGTCGTCGGCGGCGCCTATAACTGGCTGGGGCTAGTCCTCACGGGACTGTTGTTTCGCGCGGCACCGGCCTTGCTGAACGATATCGGCGTCAATGGCCATTTGGCGTATGTCATTTTCGGAGCCGGACTGTTGCATGCACTGATAACGGCACCAACCGGCATCGCCGGACAGATCCTCGAGGGCCTGAAGCAACTGACCAAGCGGCGGGTCGGGCGATGATAGCAATTCGCGACGTGTCGGTTTCCTTTGGCGGAGTCCTTGCCCTCAACAACCTGACCGTGAATCTGGCGGATTCGGTAGTCGGAATCATCGGCCCCAACGGCGCCGGCAAGACCACCTTGCTCAACGTCTTCAGCGGCTTCGTCACCCCGGCATGCGGTTCGATCCGCGCCTTCGACACCGACCTCCTTGCCATGCGGCCTCACCAGCGTGCCCGCTGGGGCCTGCGTCGCTCTTTTCAGACCGAACAAGTGGTAGACGATCTTTCCGTCGCCGACAATGTGCGCGCCATGCTGGACTCGCTTCCGGTCACATCGCGCAGCGAGCGTGAAAGACAGATCGAGAAGGCGCTGACCTACGTCCAGCTCGAAGGCAAGGCTGATGAACTCGGATCCGCGCTCAATACCTACCAGAGACGGATGGTCGAACTCGCCAAAACGCTGGTGGGATCACCCAGGATAGTTCTGCTCGACGAGCCGGGAGCCGGCCTGCGCGAGGAAGAGGTGGACGCTCTGCGACAGACCATTCTCGGCATCGGTGAACAGTTTGGCGCGATGACACTGCTCATCGACCACGACGTCGAGATGATCGCTGCGACCTGCATCTCAACGGTAGTCCTGGATTTTGGTGAGCTGCTTGCCTTTGGCCCGACCGCTGAGATCCTCAAGGACGACCGCGTCAAAGCGGCCTACCTAGGCATCGAGGAGGCGGAATGAGCGCTATTCTGGAAATCGACAATTTGAATGTCGTCCGAGGTCACAAGCCGGTCTTGAGGAACCTGTCGCTGCGCATTGAAGCAGGGAAAACGATTGCGCTGCTGGGTCCGAACGGCGCAGGCAAGAGCAGCCTGGTGCTGGCCATGGCCGGGGTCTTGCCGATCGCGTCGGGGACTATCCGCCTTGATGGACAGAATCTGGTGAATCTGCCTCCGGAAACCATTCGTCGCAGCGGAATCGCCGCGATTCTCGAAGGACATCAAGTGCTGACGGACCTTACCGTCGAAGAAAATCTGAGAGTGGCAGGCTTCTACCTGGGACAAGCAGATCTCGTGGCGGAAATGAACCAAGCCTACGCGATATTTCCGGAACTCCTGGACTTGCGAAAACGGCTGGCGGGTACTCTCTCAGGCGGCCAGCAGCAAATGGTCGCTGTCGCCCACGCGCTGATGGCCAGGCCAAAATTCATCCTGGCCGACGAACTGTCCTTGGGCCTGGCGCCACTGATCGTCAAACGCCTGATGAACGTGCTCGAAGCGTTGGCGAATAAAGGCTGTGGAATCCTGCTGATCGAACAGTTCACGCATGTCGCGCTTCGCCTCGCCGACTATGTCTACGTAGTCAATCGCGGCCGAGTGCATTTTCAGGGCTTGCCGGCCGAAGTCAAAGCCAACCCGAGTGTTCTGCATGAAGCCTACCTGGCCGGCGACTTCGATCTCGCAAAATCATGAGTGGGGGGTAAGGCATCTTGAGGCAACTCGAAGGCAAGATCTGTGTGGTAACAGGCGGCGCCGGCAGCATAGGCCGCGCGACGGCGAGCCTCTTTGCGGCGCAAGGCGCCAAGGTCATGCTCGTCGATCTGGCAGAGGCGGAATTGAACAGCGCGACCGCCGATCTCGATAACGACAACATCTCTTGTGTCGTGGCCGATGTCACTGACGCGAGGAGCGTACGCGACGCCGTCGAAGCAACGACAACCCGCTGGGGCAGGATCGACGTGTTGTTCAGCAATGCCGGCAACTTCGGCGTCGTGAGACCGATCGCCGACTACCCCGAAGACGTGTTCGACGCCGTCTATGCGGTACACGTCAAGGGCGCCTTTCTCCTGTGCAAGTACGCCGTCCCCCAGATGAATGACGGCGGCAGCATCGTCATAAACTCAAGCGTGGCCGCCACCCGCGGAGATCCCGGTGTCTACGCCTACATCACCGCAAAGCACGCCCAGGTCGGGTTGATGCGATGCCTGTCAAAAGAACTCGCTCCGCGCCGCATTCGCGTGAATACGATTCATCCTGGCCCCATCGATAACGGCTTTCAGTTCGCGGTCGAGAAGGATCTGCAGAACATCATCGGCAGGGACGGCACCGAGTTTTTCAATGAACTGATTCCTCTCGGGCGCCACGGCCGGCCAGATGAAATTGCGCGGTCCGTGCTTTTTCTCGCCTCCGATCAAAGCAGCTTTACGACCGGCTCCATGCTCATGGCGGATGGAGGAATGAGCGCTTGATCCGACAACATTCGCTGCAGCAAACTTGAAACTGGCCAACTCGCTGGAACAACCCGCACACTGATTCGAAGCGGCCGCTATGCAGCCGCCGCGGCCGGGCGAACCTCGAACCGAAGTCCGCCCACGGCTTTTTAGCGGGCCGGGACGATCACGACGGTATCGCCGGTTGTCGTTCCGGTCGCACCGGTACTGCCCCTTGAACCCCTGCTGCCGGTTGCACCCGTGTCACCCGTGGCGCCGGTATACCCCGTCGCACCGGTGTCTCCGGTGCTGCCGGTTGCACCCGTGTAACCGGTGGCGCCAGTGTTTCCGGTTGCGCCGGTGTATCCGGTGCTTCCCTTTGCGCCGGTGTCACCGGTTGCGCCTTGCGGCCCGGCCGGACCCGCGGGAAGCGTAAAGCACGCGCTTAACGATAACGTCATTACTGCTGCGGCAATCAGACTTGAATACTTCATGGTAATTTCCTCTATTGGGTTTGCGACAATTGTCCAGACTTGATCGGCTTCTGGGGGAACAATCGACTGCGACAGAACTGCCCATCGTCGCAGCGGGAGCGGATCAGCCCGACCTGCATGCATTACCTTTAGGTATCTACGCGGCGCATCACCGATATCAAGATATGCGCACTCCGCCGCCGACTCCGTGCGCTGGCGCGCTTATCGAGTGGCTTCGGCGAATGATGAGGCTGAGCCGCTGCGACAAAACCTTGCGTAACGGCACTGGGGGTCCGCGGCGCATCCGTCCTGCGCTCGTCGAACCGGGTTCGTGAACGGCATGGCTAGCTGAAATTCAACAGGTCGCCGGCCCGCTTGATTGTTGTCGGACCCGTGTCGCTGCCGCGGGCGTCGAAGAGTCGGCGCTGGCGGGGCGGCGGTTGGCGCGGTATTGCAAGCGGCTGGTCTCGCCGCTTGCCGGGCATCAGTGATTCAACATTAGCTGCAGGATTACACCCGTGGCAATGGCGACCAAAACATAGTCGTTACCTGCCTGAACCCAATGGTAACCGCGAGGCGGCGCACTCAGCCGGTGGCCACGCCAGTCGTCGACTACGTACATGTTGTGGCGATATTCGGCAGGCAGACGCCCGCCCCTGCGCCAATCATGATTCGGGCCGCCACCACGTTCGTCCCGCCGCTCATAGTTGTCGTTTCGCCGATCCCGGTCGTCACGGCGATTCGCTTGACGCCCATCGTGGCCGCGATGATCCCGCTGATCGCGTTGCGCCTGTTCATTACGACCGCGATCACCGCGATCGCCATAACCCTGGGCAGAGGCAAAGCCTGCCGAGGTCATTGCGATCATCAGGATGGCGGAAACAACTGCTTTGCTTTTCATGTGGGGCTCCATTCAGTTGGTAAGTGCGAAAAGTGACTCGCGGACCCGCAGTGCGCCTTGCGCCGCTGCAGCAACGGCCAATACGCACGCTAGTCCTCTGAATCGATACCCTCTGTGCGCTGGCCTACATAGGGAGCCCTGTGGCCGGAGTCTTCCGGCCGGAAACGAGAAGACCCGATCGTTAGCGTCTGTTTTTCCGAAATCGCCGGATGGGCCAATAACGGATATCGGCCTGGATGCTTGCCAGTCCGTCTTTCGCTCGCCATGTTATGTACGCTGGCGTACATAAGGCGCAAGAAACTCCGCCTAGCATGTGGCTGCCGACGCTGCTTGGCCTGCCGTGCGGTTAACAACGCCCCGGAGCAACCGGGGCGGGGCAAGCGCCTGGGGTTCGAAGGGGGTTACCGTTGAAAAGATTTTTTGGTCGATCGGTAGCATTGGTGCTCTTCAGCACTGCTGTCGGGCTGGTCTCGACGGCGGTACTTGCCGCGGCCACCCCGGAGTCAGCCGCTGTTGGCGTGCCGCCAGGGTATGCAGCAGGAGACAATGCGACGGCGCGCGATCGCGAGATACCAAAGCTGATCTGGTCGCCGGATCTGCAGTGGCGCAAAGGTCCTTCGCTGCGCATCCCCAACGCCATGCTGGCGCAGGCAAGCGAAGCGGGAACCCCTGCCGCCGCAAAACCGGGGTTTGCAGCTCTTCCGGAGTTCGGCTCAAACAAAAGTTACTCGATCCCGGCCCTGGAGATCCTCGGCTTCGACTTTCTGGTGAATCGCGTCAACAAGCAGTATGGCGGCGGCACCGACTATGACGTCAGCCTGTCGTCGATCCGGGACAATCTGCGCAGCAGCTGGGTGACCGACAACGACCCTTACAAGGTGAACCAGTTCGCGCACCCTTACCAGGGCTCGATGTACCACGGCTTTGCGCGGTCGGCGGGCCTCAGCTACTGGGAGTCGGCCGCCTATACCTTTGCCGGCAGCGCGGCATGGGAGATCGCCGGCGAAAAAACGCGTCCGTCCAAGAACGACCAGATTGCCAGCGGCATTGCCGGAAGTTTCCTCGGTGAGGCGCTGTTCCGGATATCGAGCCTGGTGCTCGAGAACGGCGACACGCCCAAGTTCTGGCGTGAAGTCGCTGCCGCGGTCATCTCGCCGTCGACCGGCTTCAACCGCCTCGCCTTCGGTGAACGGTACGATCCGATCTTCTCCAGCCGCGGCGCGGCCTACCACAGCCGCCTGCAACTGGGCACGAGCGGCACCACGCGCAACATTCAGGGCTCGTCGACCGCGGTCAAGCGCAATGAACTGCTGGCGGACTTCTCCATGGAGTACGGATTGCCGGGCAAGGCCGGCTACGAATACACGCGTCCTTTCGACTACTTTGCTTTCCAGACCACCGCCTCCAGCGCGAACGTGTTCGAGAACGTCCAGACGCGCGGAATGCTGGTGGGAAAGCCCTACGGCGAAAATAAAGACACTCGGGGCATCTGGGGCATCTACGGCAGCTACGACTATATTTCACCGCAGACCTACCGCATATCCAGCACCGCACTGTCGCTCGGCACCACAGCCCAGCGGTGGCTGACGCAAGACATCGCATTGCAGGGCACCGCTCTCGCCGGCGCAGGTTACGCTGCCGTCGGCACCCTGCACGGTACTACCGAGGGCGAATACCACTATGGTGTGGCTCCGCAGGCACTGCTGGCGTTGCGTCTCATTCTCGGTGAGAGGGCGGCGCTCGACGTGACGGCCCGCGAGTATTTCGTGAAGGGGGTTGGCGCCGGCAACACCGGTGGGCACGACAACATCGCCCGCGCCGATATATCACTCACGGTGCGCGTGCACAAGCAGCACGCCATCGCCTTCAAGTACCTGTGGAACCGTCGCGATGCAACCTACTCTTTTCTGGGGAATGGCACGCAGGAGAGAGCGACGCTGGGAATTTTCTACAGCTACATCGGCAAGGATCGCTTCGGTGCGGTCGACTGGCGTTAACGCAGGGCACGGCTCTTCCCGAAGTGCTGGCGCACAATAAGCGGTCGGGTTGCGTTTCGTCTCCGCAGCGATTGCATCGCCTCAAAGTCGGCGCTGGCGGGGCGCCGCTTGCCGGGCGCCAGTGATTCAGCAATAGCTGCAGGATTAGACCCGTGGCAATAGCGACCAAAACATAGTCGTTACCTGCCTGAACCCAATGGTGACCGCGAGGCGGCGCACTCGCAGTGCGCCTTGCGCCGCTGGAGCAACGGCCAATACGCACGCTAGTCCTTTGAGCCGATACCCTCCGCGCGCATGGTGCTCTTCGCGCTCAGCCATGATTGGCAATACAAAGTCTTACAAATTCTCACGTGACGAAGCGCGGTCTAAAGAGTCGAATGACCACTGACCTAAAAAAAAGGACTGCCATGACTCGCATCATCACTGTGATATTCATCACCGCTCTGCTCGGCGGCTGCATGGTCGTGCCATTGGATTACGGCTACCGGGACGGAGGTTACGAGCGCTGGGGCAATCACCACAATCGTGGCGACCATTCGCGCAACTGGCGTTACGAGGATCGGCGCTAACAGGGTCCGCCAGAGGGTCCGCCAGGCTTACCGGGTCGGGCGGGGACCTCAGGGTGCGCCGGAAAATAGACGGCGAAACCGTCGGTCCGGATTAGATTAGGCCCGGCAGGATCAGACCGAGAAGTGGACGACGCAGGACTTATCGCCGCGCGCCATCGACTGCTCGATCGTGAGGGTGATTTCGCTTTCCGCCAATGCGGAGACCAGGCCTTGATCGATGGCCATGCAGGCGTCGCAGAGAGCGCGGTTGGTGCCTTCGAGATTGAGCGGGCAGGCCGTGCCCCGGATCGTTACATGCGTCGGATTGCGCTCGACGACCTCGCTCAGCCCGCCACTGATGAGCGGCTCCAGCCAGCCGGCAACGCGATCAGGGAAATCCCTGTCCGCCATCTTTTTCGTCATGCGTTTCCCGGCATGGCGGCCATATTCCTGAAGGATGGGCGTGAACACAGCCAGGGCTTCATCGCCATATTTCTGCTGCATCTGTTTCGCCAACTCGCCGATGACCGCGGTCAGGCTGTCGATTTGGTATTCCTTGTCCGCCATTGGTTTTCTCCGCTGTCAAATCCCGAAACTGGGCACAAAGTTTAAACTTTTGTTTGAACCCCAGGCCATTGTGCAGAATAAGGCACGATAAGAGGTCGGGTTCGGCCAAAACCAGGCGGCCGAGATTGCTATTCCATTTGCTTCACGGCACGATGGGCGAATGGAAAGAGATTTCCGCCGTTTCGTCAGCGAGGGGATCAACGGCAAGGATCACCATGAGCCATAAACATCTGAACCTGCTGCGCGCGATCTTTCAGGACCCTCCCGGCAGCAACATCCACTGGCGGGAGGTCGAGTCGCTTTTGCACCACCTCGGGGCCGCCGTCGAACCCGCTCATGGCGCCCGTTTCCGCGTTGTACTGAACCGGGTGGAAGGCTTCTTTCACCACCCTCACCACAGCAACGTCTGCGACAAGCAGACCATCAAGCTGGTACGGGAGTTTCTGGCCCATGCCGGTGTCAGTCCGTCGAGCTACGAGGCTGAGAAAGACTGATACCGTGAAGCTTTTGCGCCACTGGCTGGTTCGCGAGCACGGATCGGGTCGGCAATGGCCGTCGCTGGCCGATCGACGCGAAACGGCCATGAGGGCGCGGCTCGGGTTCGTTCAACAAGCAGGTTAAAATTGGCCCGATGCAATATTGCTAGACATATTCGGGATGTAGGTTCTCCGAGTACCTAGCTCATTTGTCACAAATAGGGAGAGTAGCCATGACCATACTTGTAGCCTATGTGCCCCGCCCGGAAGGGCAGGCCGCTCTGGACAAAGGCATAGAAATCGCGGGTCGGCGCAAGGAACGCCTGGTGGTGGTCAACGCCAGCCCGGGTGGCAGCAAGGACGATCCATCGATGGCCGACACTCGCGATGTTGAGCGCGTCGAAAAATTGCTGTCAGAATCCGGGATCGACGCAACATTCAAGCAGTTTGTTCGCGGCAAGAGTGCCATCGAGGAAATTGAAGAAATGGTCGATTCGCTGCAGGTCTCTCTGCTCATCATCGGCCTGCGCAAACGCACACCGGTAGGAAAGCTTTTTCTGGGCAGCGTGGCCCAGGAAATTCTGCTTTCGGTTCCCTGCCCGGTATTGGCAGTAAAGGCTAAATAACTTCCATTTCAGATTCAGGCCCTGACACGCGGCTTCCGAACATCGGTTGTTGGCTCGCAATTGAAGCGCCGTATTCTCGGCAGTAAACACTGTGTGAAGGGCATATCGAAGCGGCAAGCCGAAGTCCGTGCTAGCCCCCCGTCCCGATGCCCGCGTCGCATGGAGCAGGCCAATCGGTTACCCTTCCGCTTTCATTCGATTCTGCCCTTGCCATGTGCGGACGCTACGTACTCTATGGCCCCCATTCCCGGCTCCGGGAATACTTCGACCTGCGCGATTGCGCGGACTGGGAGCCGCGCTACAACATCGCACCGCAAAGCGACATCCTGGTCGTTCGCCAGCGGCCGGAGTTGGGCCGCGTCGGACAACGGGTGCGATGGGGGCTGATTCCGCCCTGGGCCAAGGACGCCAGCATAGGCCTCAAGCTGAACCATGCCCGCGCCGAAACGCTGGCCGCGAAGCCGTCCTTCAAGTCCAGCTTCGAACGCCACCGCTGCCTGATTCCGGCCAACGGCTTTTACGAATGGCAGGTCGTCACCGAAGACGGCAAGGCCCGCAAGCAGCCCTGGTACATCCGTCCCGCTCATGACGGCGAGTTCTTCGCCCTGGCGGGCCTGCTCGCGGCGTGGAAGTCGCCGGAGGGACAGGACCTCGTTTCTGCCTGCGTCGTCACCACCGCGGCCAATGCCTTGATGGCGCCGATCCACGACCGCATGCCGGTGCTGTTGCCGGCCGAGCATTTCGCTGCCTGGCTCGATCCTGCCTATCGCGATGTCGAGGCGCTGAGCCGGTGGCTGCTGCCGGCGCCGGCGGCAGCCATGGTCGCATGGCCGGTCGGCACGCGGGTCAGTAGCAGCAGGAACGAAGGACCGGAACTGCTGGAGCCGCTTTGAGATGACAGCCAAGCCCATGCGCGTCCTGTCCGTCATCCCGCCGATGACGCAGCTCAACACGCCCTACCCGTCGACCGCCTACCTGACCGGCTTCCTGCGTTCGCGCGGCGTCGCCGCAGTGCAGGAGGACCTCGCGCTGGCCCTGGTCCTGCGCCTGTTCTCGCACGACGGGCTGCTGGCCATCCGCGAGCGCATAGCGGCTTTGCCGATGCCGCAGCGGACGCCGCCGGTGCAGGCCTTCGACCGGGACTTCGACCGCTATCTGGCCACGATCGACCCGGCGGTGGCTTTCCTGCAAGGGCGCGACCCTTCGATCGGGCATCGCATCGGCGGCCGCAACTTTCTGCCCGAGGGCCCGCGCTTCGCGCCGCTCGACGCCTATATCGATCCGGACGGCGGCGATCCGCTGGCCTGGGCTTTCGGCGCGCTCGGGGTGCAGGACCGCGCGCGGCACTTCGCCACGCTCTACCTCAACGATGTCGCCGACGTGCTGCGCGACGCGGTCGATTCGCGCTTCGAGTTCGTGCGCTATGCCGAATCGCTGGCGCAGAGCCAGGCCAGCTTCGATCCCCTGGCCAAGGCGCTGGCGGCGCCACTCAATCTCGTCGATCGCACCCTGCGCGAGCTGACGCTGGCGGCCGTGGCACGCCATGCGCCGCGCCTGGTGCTGGTGTCGGCGCCTTTCCCCGGCAACGTCTATGGCGCGTTTCGCATCGCGCAGGCGATCAAGCTGCACGACCCGTCGATTGTCACCGTGCTCGGCGGCGGTTTCGTCAATACCGAGTTGCGCGAGCTCGCCGAGCCGCGGGTGTTCGATTATTTCGATTACGTCACGCTGGACGACGGCGAGCGCCCGCTGCTGGCCTTGCTCGAACATCTGCGCGGCGAGCGACCGCAAGAGCGGCTGGTGCGCAGCTTCGTGCGCACGGCCGCCGGCGTGCGCTACGTCGACGCCGCCGAGCCGGACATAGCCTTCGCCGACGTGGGCACTCCGACCTGGGACGGCCTGCCGCTCGACCGCTACCTGTCGATCCTCGACATGCTCAATCCGATGCACCGGCTGTGGTCCGACGGGCGCTGGAACAAGCTGACCGTGGCACACGGCTGCTACTGGAAGAAGTGCAGCTTTTGCGATGTCTCGCTGGACTACATTTCGCGCTATGACGCGGTCGCCGCCACCACGCTGGTCGATCGCATCGAGACCGTCATCGCCGAAACGGGGCAGACCGGCTTCCATTTCGTCGACGAGGCGGCGCCGCCCAAGGCGCTCAAGGCGCTCGCCGCGGAACTGCAGAAGCGCAAGCGCGCGATTTCGTGGTGGGGCAACATCCGCTTCGAGAAATCCTTCACCCCGGAGCTGTGCGCCCAGCTCGCCGACAGCGGCTGCATCGCCGTCTCCGGCGGGCTCGAGGTGGCTTCCGACCGCCTGCTCAAGCTGATGCAAAAAGGCGTCTCGGTGGAGCAGGTGGCGCGCGTGACGCATGCCTTCACCGATGCCGGCATCCTGGTGCATGCCTACCTGATGTACGGCTTTCCGACGCAAACCGTGCAGGACACGGTGGATGCGCTCGAATACGTGCGCCAGTTGTTCGCCGCGAACTGCATCCAGTCGGGATTCTTCCACCGCTTCGCCTGCACCGTGCATTCCCCGGTCGGACAGCACCCGGATCGCTATGGCATCACGCTGAAGCCCTTGCCGCCGGTGTCCTTTGCCAGGAATGACGTCGGCTTTGTCGACCCGACCGGCGTCGATCATTCCGCGCTGGGCGTTGCGCTGAACAAGGCGCTCTACAACTACATGCACGGGCTCGGCCTGGATCAGGACGTGCGCAGCTGGTTCGCCGGCCGCGTGCCGCGGACCCAGGTGCCGCGCCACTTCATCGCCCGCGCCATCGACTGAGTCTCATCGGCGGGGAGTTGCGGGTAAAATTTGGCGCAAGACCGACAAATAGGGGAGTCCGCTTCATGGCCAAATACACCACCGAATCCATCCGAGCTGTGGCCCTGGTCGGCCACGGCGGTGCGGGCAAGACCACGCTGGCCGAAGCCCTGCTGTTCAAGTCGGGCGCGATCAACGCCAAGGGCAGCGTGGAAAAGGGCAGCACCGTCTGCGATTTCGATGCGCAGGAAAAGTCGGCCGGCCATTCGCTGAATTCGGCGCTGGCCAACTTCGTCTGGGAAGGGGTGCACGTCCATCTCATCGACACCCCCGGCTATCCGGATTTTGCGGGCCAGGCGACCGCTGCGCTGGCCGGCGTCGATACCGCCGTGGTGGTGATCAACGCCCAGACCGGCATCGAGCTGGCGACCGAGCGCATGATGCACGCGGCCCAGGCCCGTGGCTTGGCGCGCATGATCGTGATCAACAAGATCGACGCCGAGAATGTCGATCTGCCGGGGCTGGTGGGCGAAATCCGCGAGCGCTTCGGCAAGGAGTGCCTGCTGCTCGACCTGCCAACGCATGACCGCCACGATGTGGTCGAAGTGCTGGAGCATGCTGCCGGCGATGCGGATTTCGATTCGATCGCCCACGCCCATCGCGAACTGATCGACCAACTGGTGGAAGAGGACGAGTCGCTGCTGGCCCGCTACCTGGAGGAAGGCAAGGATCCCGACGCGAAGGAATTGCATGCGCCGTTCGAGAAGGCCCTGCGCGCGGGCCATCTGGTGCCGATCCTGTTTGCCTCGGCGCGCACCGGCGCCGGCATTCCGGAACTACTGCATGTGCTCGCCTCACTGGCGCCGAACCCGGCCGAGGGCAATGCTCCGCCGTTCTACCGCGGCGAGTCGGTGCAGGCCGGCGAGGCATTCGCTGCCCAGCCCGATCCCGCACTGCATGTACTCGCCCACGTGTTCAAGATCACCGTCGATCCCTACATGGGCAAGGTCGGAGTGTTTCGCGTGCATCAGGGCACCGTGAAAAAGGACGGCCAGCTATTCGTCGGCGCGACCAAGCGGCCGTTCAAGATCGCGCATCTGTACCAGTTGCAGGGCAAGGATTACGTCGAAGTCGATGAACTGCTGCCGGGCGATGTCGGTGCCGTGGCCAAGGTGGAGGAGATCGATTTCGATGCGGTGCTGCACGACTCCCATGACGAGGACAACATCCATCTGCTGCCGCTGGAGTTTCCGCGGCCGATGCAGGGCCTCGCCGTCGAGACCAAACGCAAGGTCGACGAGCAGCGCTTGTTCGACATCCTGCACAAGCTCGAACTGGAAGATCCCTGCTTCGAAGTGGAGCGCCATCCGACCACGCACGAGACTGTGATCCGCGGCCTGGGCGAGATGCATCTGCGCTACAAGCTGGAAAAAATGGCGACCCAGTACAAGCTCGAACTGGACACGCGGCTGCCACTGATTCCCTACAGCGAAACCGTTACCATCGGCGCCGAGGGGCACTGCCGGCACAAGAAGCAGTCGGGCGGCGCCGGACAGTTCGGCGAGGTGTATCTGAAGATCGAGCCGCTGCCGCGCGGCGGCGGCTTCGAGTTCGTGGACCAGGTCAAGGGCGGCGTGATTCCGGGCGTGTTCATGGCGTCGGTCGAGAAGGGCGTGCGTCAGGCGCTGAACGATGGCGTCATCGCCGGCTTCCCGGTGCAGGACCTGCGCGTCATCGTCTATGACGGCAAGACTCATGCGGTGGACGGCAAGGACGTGGCTTTTTTCAGCGCCGGGCGCAAGGCCACGGTGGAGGCCATCCGCGCTGCCGCGGCGATCGTGCTGGAGCCCATCGTCAGCATCGAGGTGATTACGCCGGAAACCGCGATGGGCGACATCGCCGGCGATCTGGCCAGCCGGCGCGGCCATGTCACGGGGACGCAAAGCGGCCTCGCGGCGCGGCGCCAGGGTCTGGTCAGCGTCAGCGGCGAAGTGCCGCTGGCCGAGATTTCCGACTATGCCTCGCGCCTGAAGTCGCTGACCGGCGGCCGCGGCGCCTACAACATCGAGTTCGCCCGCTATGCCCAAGTGCCGCCGCAAGTGCAGCAGAAGCTGGCGGCGAGCTTCAAGCTGAAGGACGAGGACGAATGATGGGTAATAACTTTGGGAGGCACGCCATGCCGCTGTTCCGCTCGCTGCTGATCCTGATCGCAGGGGTTTGCCTGCAGCTGCCGGCGGCAGCGCAGGGCCACCGGCTCGACGACGTCCTCGCCCGCGGCGTGCTGCACGTCGGCACCACCGGCGATTACAAACCGTTCAGCTATCGTGCCAATGCCTCCAGCCCGTTCATCGGCCTGGATATCGAACTCGCCGGCCAGTTGGCGAAGGCACTCGGCGTGCGCCTGGAACTGGTGCCGACCTCGTGGCCCAATCTGATGAAGGATTTCGGCGAGGATCGTTTCGACATCGTCATGAGCGGGGTGTCGATCAGCCTCGACCGGCAGAAGAAAGCGTTGTACTCGATTCCCTACCTGAAGGATGGCAAGACGCCGATCACGCGCTGCGAGAACCAGGCGCGCTTCCAGACGCTGGCGCAAATCGACCAGCCCGGCGTGCGCCTGATCGTCAATCCCGGCGGTACCAACGAGCGTTTCGCCCGCGCCAACATCCGGCAGGCCGGCATCACCGTGTATCCCGACAACATCACCATCTTCGACCAGATCGTCGCCGGCCAGGCCGACCTGATGATGACCGATGCGATCGAAACGCGCCTGCAGCAGAAACTCAAGCCGCAGCTGTGTGCGGTCCACCCGGAAGCGCCTTTCGACTTTTCCGAGAAGGCCTACCTGCTGCCGCGCGACTTGCTGTGGAAGTCTTTTGTCGACCAGTGGCTGCACCAGACCATCGATAGCGGCGCCTTCGCCAAGCTGCTCGACAAGTGGCTCGCGCACCCGTGGCCGCAAGCGGCACCGGCTGCGATCAGCCTGGAGCCGCTGCGGCGGCTGATGGATGAACGCCTGGCGCTGATGCCCGATGTGGCGCGCTACAAATGGAACGCAAAAAGCGCCATCGAGGATCTGCCGCGCGAACAGAAGATCATCGACGGGCTGAAGGCCGAAGCGCTGGCGCTGGGTGTACCCGAGGCATGGGCGGAACGCTTCTTTCGCGCCCAGATCGAGGCGGCCAAAGTGATTCAGCGTGAGGACTTCGCGCGCTGGGAGAAGGCCGGCGCCGGGCGCTTTGCCGAGGCGCCCGATCTGGCGACGGTGATTCGTCCGCGCCTCGATGCGCTGACCCCGAAGCTGCTGCGCGAGTTGGCGGCCGCCTGGCCGGCGCTGGCCGATCCGGCGCAACGCGGCCGGATCGCAGCATCCATGCAGGGTATGCTCACCGCCGCCACCAGCCCCGCCGCCGCAACCGTCGCCGCCGCTCCCTTGACCGACGCCAGCGCGAGCACGGGCAAGCCGTGATGCGCCGTGGAGCTAAGCCCGCGAGTCGTGTGCCGGTGCCGCAGTGTTGGGTTGGCCGGGACCTCCGAGCGCACTTCTGACTTGATCCGCCGGCAGTAGGGTCCAATGCAGCGCTTTGGGTTTTCGCATTGCTTGTCGTGACGAGTTGAATCGCCGTCTCGCCAGCGCCGACTCTTGGCGAACCGCCCAAGCCGCGCAGTGCCTCAGATTTTGGTGCGGCGCAGGCGCAGGGCGTTGGTGATGACCGAGACCGAACTGAAGCTCATCGCCAGTGCTGCGATGAGCGGAGAAAGCAACAAGCCGGTGAATGGATACAGCAGGCCTGCCGCCAGCGGTACGCCGAGGGAGTTGTAGAGGAAGGCGAAGGCCAGATTCTGGCGCATGTTGCCGACGGTGGCGACGGACAGCGCCCGCGCGCGCAGGATGCCGCGCAGGTCGCCCTTGACCAGCGTGACCTGGGCGCTGTTCATGGCGACGTCGGCGCCGGTGCCCATGGCGATGCCGACATTGGCCTTGGCCAGGGCGGGCGCATCGTTGATGCCGTCGCCGGCCATGGCGACCGTGCGGCCTTCGCGCTGCAAGCGGTCTACCAGTTCCACCTTGTCGCGCGGCTTGACCTCGCCATGGACCTCGTCGATGCCGAGCCGGGCGGCCACGGCGCGGGCTGTCGTGAGGCCGTCGCCGGTGGCCATGACGACGCGGATGCCCGCTGCCTTGAGTCCCGCCAGGGCTTCCGCCGTCGACGCCTTGATCGGATCGGCGACCGCGAGCAGGCCGGCCAGTTGCTCGGCCACGGCTAGATACATGACGCTGGCGCCTTCTTGCCGCAGCACCTCGGCCTGATCCGCCAGTCCGTTCCAGGCGACGTGCTCGTCTTCCATCAGCACGGTGTTGCCAAGAATCACCGCCCGGCCCCCCACCTGCCCGCGCACGCCGATGCCGGAGCCCGATTCAAATGCTTCCGGCGTTTCCAGTGTCAGTTGCCGCCGCCCCGCCTCGGCGACGATGGCGTGCGCCAGCGGATGCTCGCTGCCCTGGTCGAGACTGGCGGCGATGCGCAGCACCTCGTCCTCGGTAAACCCCGGCGCCGCGACCGCACGGTGAAATGCCGGTTTGCCTTCGGTGAGTGTCCCTGTCTTGTCCACGATTAGCGTGTCGATCGTTCGCAATTGTTCGATGGCGGCGGCATCGCGGAACAGCACGCCCGCCGTGGCTGCCTTGCCGGTGGCCACCATGATGGACATGGGAGTCGCCAGCCCGAGAGCGCAGGGGCAGGCGATGATCAGCACCGATACCGCGTTGATCAGGCCATAGACCCAGCTCGGCTCGGGGCCGAACAAGCCCCAGCCGAAGAAGGTCAGCAGGGCGACGCTCATCACCGCCACCACAAAGTAGCCCGCCACCACATCGGCCAGGCGCTGCATGGGCGCTCGCGAGCGCTGGGCCTGGACCACCATCTGCACGATCTGGGACAGCACGGTTTCCGCTCCGACTTTCTCGGCGCGCATGATGAGGCTGCCGCTGGCGTTGATCGTCGCGCCGATCAGTTTGTCGCCGGGCTGTTTGGACACGGGAATGGGTTCCCCCGTGAGCATGGACTCGTCGACCGCGCTTTGCCCTTCCTCCACCGCGCCATCCACCGGCACCTTTTCGCCGGGGCGTACCCGTAGCCGGTCGCCGATGTGCACGTGGGTCAAGGGGATGTCTTCCTCGCTGCCGTCGGCACCGATGCGACGCGCCGTTTTGGGCGCCAGGCCGAGCAGGGACTTGATTGCGGCCGACGTTTGGGAGCGCGCCCGCAGCTCGAAGATCTGGCCGAGCAGGGTCAGTGAGATGATCACCGCCGCTGCCTCGAAATACACGCCAACCCGGCTATGGACGACGAAGGAAGCAGGGAACAGGTGGGGGGCCAGGGTCGCCACCACGCTATAGCCATAGGCCGAGGCGGTGCCTGAACCGATCAGCGTCCACATGTTCGGATTGCGCGTCGCCACCGAGCGGACTCCGCGCACGAAAAACGGCCAGCCGGCCCAGAGCACGACCGGCGACGCCAGGATCAACTCGACCCAGCTCTGGTTTTGCGGCGCCAACGCCTCCAGGCCATGGCCGGCCATGGCCAGCACCGTCACCACCACCGTCAGCGGCAGGGTCCACCAGAAGCGGCGGCGGAAGTCGGTCAGCTCGGGATTCTCTTCATCATCCAGCGCGGGCAGCACGGGTTCCAGCGTCATGCCGCACTTGGGGCAGTTGCCGGGCGTCGGTTGGCGTATCTCCGGATGCATCGGGCAGGTGTAGATCGTCCCCTCTGCCACGATGGCCGCTGCGGCCGGTTCGGCAGCGGCTTGCAGATAGTGTTGCGGATCGGCTTCGAATTTGGCGAGGCACTTCGCGCTGCAAAAGCGGTAGTCCAGCCCTTTGTATTCAAACCGGTGCTCAGAATCGGGTTTGACGGCCATGCCGCATACCGGGTCGATCGTTGTCCCGGATGCTGGCGGCGTCCCGTTACCGTGGGCATGCGAGTGTTCATGAGCCTCGTTCATGGTTGCTCCTTGCAGCGTAGCGAAAACACCTTATTCATGGCGGTCTTCACGGGATATGCCACAGTTCCCAGGGTCGGTTGAGCAGGAATGCGAACAAGGCCACGTTGGTCTCGGGCCGTTTCATCATGCCGGTTCGCCGCCTGCGCAACATCCGGGAGGCGGGCGCAGTCGCTGTGGCCAGGAGACTATCGCAGAGCTGCTTGTCCTTATCTCATCGGCATGGGTGTGGCGGGACTTGCGCCCTCCTGACGGCGCATCATCTGCTCCATCATCATCTGCATCATGTCCATGCGCTTTTCCATTTGCTGCATGCGGTCCGGAGCGTCGGCGGGCGCGGCGCCGCCACCCATCATGCCCATGCCGCCCTTGCCCATCATGCCGCCGTGCATCATCGGACAGTCCATCATCCCGGCCTTCATGTCGTGCGCCATTTTCATGTTCTCCTGCATGGTTTGCATGTGCTCGGCCATCGCCTTCTGCCGCGCTTCGTCGGTCTTCGCCTTGGCGATGCGGTCGAGCTGCGCCGGCATTTTCTTGACGTTGTCCTGCATTTTTTTCACCTGCGGCGCCGGCTGCGCAGGAGCACTTTTCGCGTCTGCCGCGTTTTCCGGGTGATGAGCGTCCTCGGCGAAGACAGGTGCCGAAAACGCGAGCGCGGCCGCAATGGCTGTCATGGCAAACTTGTTCATGTTGGTTCTCCTTGGTAAGGCTATCTCCGGTCCCTTGGCAAAGGACAAATGGAATTCAAACAGAATGCGTGGCAGCGTCTTGCTGGTCGGTGCGTTGCCGAACATTTGGCATGACCATGGCGGGGGTGGTCGGCCACCGCAGCCGGAAGCCGAACATGAAGAACCTCGCCTCAATGGTGCGCGTAGCTAGCTGCGCGGCCATCGTTGCCGACCAGCAGAATTTCATAAGGGATCTTGCTCGTCGCGTCCATGCCGGGAGCGCTCGCCGGCATCCCTGGTGAGACGAGGCCACGGGCACGCGGTTTCTCGGCCAGCAGGCGCTTCACATCGGCCGCAGGCACGTGGCCCTCGACCAGGTAGCCGCCGACTTCGGCGGTATGGCATGAGCCCATGGCCACCGGCACGCCGAGGCGGACCTTGTGGGCGGTAAGACTTTCGGTGTCGTGGGTGACCACCGGAAAGCCGCTGACCTTCATGTGCTCGATCCACTTCCCGCAACAGCCGCAGCTCGGGCTTTTGTACACCGTCACCGTCGGCAAGGGCGCCGACGCCCAGGCCAGCGGTGCCATCATCGAGAGGACAGCAGCGATTCGGAGGGAGGTTTTCATTTGCGGCTCCTTCGAGTAGATAAGGCCAGTATCTCCGTCCGACACCGACAGCAAGCTGACGCCGGGATGACATCTTTGTCATCTTCAGCCGGCCATGAGCGACGATTCGATGCGAAAGTCGGTGCTGGCGGCACGACGCCGGCGACGCACATGGAGATCAGTCGCGACCACTCGTCTGCCTGGATGTACAAACCAGCGGCCATTGCGCGAACGGATGACTGCGGATATTATGAACGAACGATCATTCGAAACAAGATTGCCACCATGGCGCGTCCCCCTGCCAACGTACCACCTGGCCAAGTCCGGGAAAAGATCATTGTTGCGGCGCTGCATCTGTTCACCCGGCGCGGCTACTTCAATACGTCCGTGCCAGATATGGCGCGGACCGCGCAGGTCAGCGTCGGGTCCATCTACCACCACTTCAAGGACAAGGAAGACGTCGCCCGTGCGCTCTATCTGGGCCTGATGGAGGGCATGCAGGCCGAGTTGTCTCGAATCGCCGCGGCGCACGCCACGGCGGCCGAACGCTGCCGCGCCGTCATAGCGGTGTTGTTCGAATTGACGGAGTCGAGCCGCGAAGCCATGGATTTCATGCTGTACGCAAAGCATCGGGAGTTCTTGCCAGGCGAGCGTCCAGTCTGCTCTTCCCAACCCTTCGAAACCATGCGCGATTTTGTACAGCAGGGGATGGACCGGGGAGAAATTCGTCGGATGGACGTCATGGTGGCAAGTGCATGCCTTTTCGGCGGGGCGCTGCGGCTAATCACCGCGCGCCTCGACGGTGTTCTTGCCGAGCCGCTCCCGGACAAGTTGGACCTTGTCTGGGAATGTGCCTGGCGGAGTATCGCGGCTTGAGTCCAAGCCGTGTTTTTTTTAGCCTTAATTTCGAACGAACATTCATTCTAGGAGACTGAACATGAAATCCATGGCCATCGTTATTCGCGACGACTCGTACGACAAGATCCTGACGCCCCTGGCGTTCGCCTATTTGACGGCGTCGGAGGGAACTCAGGTCGACATGCTGTTTGTCAATTGGGCGGTCAAGGCCCTTACTGCCGAAGGTGCCGCCGCTCTGCGGATCGACGGACGGCACGCGGCGGAAGAAGCCATGGTGCGCGAGGGCGTGGCCAAGGCCGGGCTTCCGGTCGAAATCTACGACATCATCAAGGCGCTGAAGAGTACCGGTTGCGTGAATTTTTACGCCTGCAGTCTGGCCGCAGCGATCTTCGGCGTGAACGAAGGCAATCTGATTCCCGAAGCCGAGGGCATCGTCGGCGCCGCCTGGTTCCTCAACGACAAGGCCGCCAAGGCGGAGCACTACCAATACTTTTGAGGAGGCCCTAATGAGCGATATGACCCCAACCGCCACCCTCGATACCTCGGGCAAATGCTGCCCGATGCCGATGGTGGAAACCAACAAGGCGATCAAAGGCCTGGCCCTGGGCGACGTGCTGCATATCATCGCCACCGATATTGGGACTCGCAAGGACATTCCTTCGTGGTGCGAGCGTACCGGGCAGACTCTCCTGTCCATGACGGAAAGGGACGGCGTGATCAACTACCATGTCCGCAAGGATCGCTGAAACGCCCAAGTTGTGCGCCGGCTGCGTGTACTTTCCGCCAAATCTGCCGATCCAGGCATATTCTCGCGAGGACTGGAACTTGCTCCAGGCGCGTCGGTGTTCGTTCGAGTACGAGGCTGGTGACGCGGCCTGCCTCGGGATGCGGAGCACCCATTGCGCGGTGGTGGCAAAGTACGCTGGCGCGTAGTAGACCGCAGGACGGGATGATCGCCACTCGGTCCTGCGGTTCTTCCCTGCAGACAGTCAGGATTAGCGCATGTGGTCCGCATGCGCGTTCTTGGCCGCGGCCAGCGGCGTGAAGTGCGCTTTCAGGACGACCTTGCCTGGCATCGCCACCGACACCACCACCTTCATGTCCAGCGTCGAGGCATAGCTGGTGGAGCCTTTCAGGCGGTTGTCGCCGTCGGGGACCAGCCTGGCAGCGGTTTTGTGCTTGCCGGCGAGGATGGTCACCGTGCCGCCAGCGCCGACTGTCGAGATCTTCGTTCCGGCATGGTCGGTGACATACACGACCACCGGATTTTCCTTTGGTCTCTCAGCGTCCTTTACCACCACCAGTTCGAAGTGATAGATCCCGGCCATGCGCAACTGCCCGCCATGCGGCGCCTGCAGGGTGTCGAGGTATTCGTCGGTGTGGGCCAGCACAACGGTACCGGTAAGCATCGCGGCGGAGAAAATCAGGGCTTTCACAGGTTTCATTGCAGGTCTCCTTAGAGGGCATCAGCAGGGCGGCGGCTCGATCGTTGCGGGCCAGGATCAGTGTGATCAATTGAATCCTTCATCAAGATGACTTGTGGATTACATTTCTGTAATCTCGGCCGGGCATCGATGCTGCGGGCGCACAATCGCGGCATCGAAAAGAGTGGAAGAGACAATGAAGCTTCTGATTGTCGAAGACGAGCCGAAAACCGGCGATTACCTCAGGCAGGGGCTGGTCGAGGCCGGATTCGTCGTCGACCTGGCGCGCGACGGCCTGGATGGTCTGCATCTGGGTGAAACCGGCGACTACGACCTGGCGATTCTCGACGTGATGCTGCCGCGGCTCGACGGCTGGCAACTGCTCGCCGGCCTGCGTCGCGCCGGGCGCGAGATGCCGGTGCTGTTTCTCACCGCCCGCGACCAAGTCGAGGATCGCGTCAAAGGGCTTGAACTCGGCGCCGACGATTACCTGGTAAAGCCTTTCGCCTTCGCCGAACTGCTGGCCCGCGTGCGCACCCTGCTGCGGCGCGGCAGCCGCAACCAGGAGCCGCAGCTGATGCGTGCGGCGGACCTGGAACTGGACTTGCTGCGGCGTCGAGCTTCGCGAGGCGGCCGCCACATCGACCTCACCGCCAAGGAGTTCGCGCTGCTGGAACTTCTGCTGCGCCGCCAGGGAGAAGTCCTGCCGCGTTCGCTGATCGCCTCGCAGATATGGGACATGAATTTCGACAGCGACACCAATGTCATCGAGGTGGCGGTACGCCGGCTGCGCGCCAAGATCGACGACGGTTTCGAGCCGAAACTGATTCGCACCGTGCGTGGCATGGGCTATGTGCTGGAAGCGGATGCCGCATGAGTCGTCGTACCTCGATTACCGCGCGCCTGACACTGCTGTTCGCCGCCGGCTCGACGGCGGTGCTGCTGGCGCTGGGACTGCTGATAGGCAACGCGGTCGAGCAGCATTTCATCGAGCAGGACATGGAAGTGCTGACCGGCAAGACCGACTTGGCCGCGCACTTGCTGGAACAGCTCCGCTCACCGGCGGATTTGAGCGCCCTGCCGCGGCAGCTCAACGATTCCCTGGTTGGTCATCACGGGCTCGCCGTCGTGGTCCAGGACGCCGACGGGAATCGCGTATTTGCGACTCCGCATGCCCCGTTTCCGGACACCCTGCTGAAACCGGCCGGCGCCGGCAGCAAACCACAGTCATGGAAGCAGGCCGGCCAACCCTGGCGCGGTATCGCCACGCTGCTGCCGACCGCCAACCGCGACCTGCCGCCGATGCTGGTCGCCGTGGCGGTCGATATTTCCCATCACCAACACTTCATGGATTCGTTTCGCCGAACGCTATGGCTGTTTGTCGCGATTGCCGCCGTCCTGCTGGGCTTTCTGGGCTGGGTAGCGGTCCGCCGCGGGCTGGCGCCCTTGCAGGCGATGCGCCGGGGTGCGGCGGGCGTGACGGCGAACCGCCTCGATTACCGTCTGAGCCTGGACGCCGTGCCCGTCGAACTTGCCGAGCTTGCCGAAACCTTGAACGAGATGCTTGCGCGCCTTGAGGGTTCCTTTCAGCGATTGAAGGATTTCTCGTCGGACCTTGCCCATGAACTGCGTACACCGATCAGCAACCTGATGACGCAAACCCAGGTTGCACTGACGCGGGTCCGCAGCGCGGACGAGTATCGCGAGGTGCTGGCCTCGAATGCCGAAGAATACGAACGTTTGGCGCGCATGATCGGCGACATGCTGTTCCTGGCGCAGGCCGACAACGGCTTGGTCGTGCCCAAGCGCGAGCCGGTCGATCTGGCGGCGCAGGTGCGGGAACTGTTCGACTTCTTCGATGCGCTGGCCGAGGAAAAAGGCCTGCATCTCTCACTGACGGGCAGCGGTCAGGTATCCGGCGACAAACTCATGTTGCGCCGGGCGCTTGCCAATCTGATTTCCAACGCCATCCGGCATAGCCCAAGGGGAGGCAGCATCCAGGTCCGCATCGATAGGTCCGGTGGCGAGACGACGCTGGCCATCGAGAACAGCGGCGAACCCATTCCGCCGCAACACCTGCCGCGGATTTTCGACCGTTTCTACCGCGCCGATCCTGCGCGGCACCGGAACGACGAGGGCGCGGGCCTGGGCCTGGCCATCACCCGCTCCATCATTCGAGCTCATGGTGGCGAGATCGGCGTCAGGTCGGTGGCGGGGGGCGTGTGCTTCGAGCTGCGGATGACGTGATTGGCGTCGCGATTGTGCAAGCGATGGCATCTCCGGGGGGCTGTTCGAGCCCCGCGCTGGCGCCGTCTTTCGGTTGTTTAATTCTGATGGGAGATTTCCATGAAGCACCTTGTCCTGCCCGCCATCGCGGCCGCTGCCTTTGCATTTGTCCTGCCCCCTGCCATCGCGCAGGATCATGAGCATTCCTCGCATGGCGCGCCGGCCGCGCCGGCCGCGAAGCCGACAAGCCAGCCATTGTCCGAAGGTACGGTGAGGAGACTGGACAGGGCGGCGGGCAGCGTCACGCTGACCCATGGCCCGATCGAGAACCTCGGCATGTCGGCCATGACCATGACCTTCACGTTCAAGAAGGGGGTGGTGCCGGCGTCGGTCAAGGAGGGCGACAAGATACGCTTCCGCGCCGAGGAAAAGAAAGGCCAGCTCGTCGTCGTCCGCGTTGAAGCGGTGAAGTAGAGCCATGCGCTCCGCCACCATCCTGCTCGCGATGCTGCTGCTCGCGGCAGGATCCGTTCGCGCGGCGGAACCCGAGCAGGTAATCGGCGGCCACGTCGAGAGCCTGCTCGAGTTTGCCCGCGTGCGTCATCCCGAGTTTGCCGCGCTGCGTACCGAGGCCGATGCGGCGGCGGCGCGGGTCGACCCGGCCGGCGCGCTGCCCGACCCGATGTTGCGTACCGAGTTGCGCAACGTCACCAATGCCGGCAGCGATGCCAGCGCCAATTTGCTGCCGTCGCGCGTCGGCAGCACGCGCTATGTGGTAAGCCAGACGCTACCGTGGTTCGGCAAGCGCGATCTGCGGCGCGAGGTCGCCGGTGCCGGCGCCGATGAGGCGCAGGCGCGCGCCCGCGCCGGCTGGATGGATCTGGCTACCCGCATCAAGCTCACCTACGCCCAGCATCACGTGCATCTGCTCAGCATCCGCTATGCCCAGGAGAATCTCGATCTGATGCAGCGTGTCGCGGAAATTGCCCGCGAGCGCTATTCCAGCGGTCTTGGCAGCCAGCAGGATTCCCTGCGCGCGCAGGCCGAAATCACGGCGATGCAGACCGACCTGATCATGCTCGAGGGCGAAAGCGCGCAGGCCAGCGCGCGCATACGGGCCCTGCTGGGGCGGCCCGACAACGTCAGGTTGCGCCCGCCGGATCACCTCCGTACGCTGCCGCCGGCAGCCAAGCTGGACGTCATTGCGCTGGAGGCGCGGCTGCGTGCCAACAACCCGCAACTGGTGGCGGACGAGGCGCGCATCGCCGGCGCCGAGAAGGGGCGCGACCTGGTGCAGCGCAATCGTTATCCGGACGTCACCCTGGGTGTGGCGCCGATCCAGACCGGCGGCCGCGTCAGCGAGTGGGAGCTGATGTTCGAGATCAATATTCCATTGCAGCAAGGCAGTCGCCGCGAGCAGGAGCGCGAAGCCGATTTGATGCTGGAAGCGGCTCGGCTGCGGCGGCAGGGCAATCTCAACCAGAGCCTGTCCGACCTGAGCGAAAGCCTGGCCGGACTGGAGGTCGCGCGGCGACTGGAATCGCTGGTCGCCACGAGCTTGATGCCGCAGGCCGAACTGAATCTGAATGCAGCGCTGGCCGGCTACGAAAACGGCCGCGTCGACTTTGCCGCGGTACTCGACGCGCACCGATCTTTGCGCAAGGCGCGCCTCGACCTGGTCAAGGCGCGCGCCGACCAGCAAATTCGCCTGGCCGAGATCGAAAAAATGGTGGGAGAGGAACTATGATACATCGATATATGGCCGTGCTGTCGGCGGTACTGCTGGCTGCGGGCTCCGGCTACTGGGTGGGCAAGACAAGAGTCGGCGCCGGCGACACGGCAACCGTGGCTGCTTCCGGTGCCGCGCCGGCCGCCGCAGCCGCAACCGCCGCACCGGCGCCGCGCAAGCTGCTCTACTACCGCAACCCGATGGGACTGCCGGACACTTCGCCGGTGCCGAAGAAGGATTCGATGGGCATGGATTACATCGCGGTCTATGCGGGCGAAGACGAAGGCGGCGCTGCGGGCGAGGTCCGCATCGGCACCGAGAAAATACAGAAACTCGGCGTGCGCACCGAGCCCGCCGCGCTGCGCGAGCTGGCGCAACAGGTGCGCGCTGCCGGCCGCGTCGAAATCGACGAGCGCCGCCTGCATGCCGTGGCGCCAAAATTCGAAGGCTGGGTGGAACGCCTGCATGTCAGTGCCACCGGTCAGCCGGTGGGCAAGGGGCAACCCCTGTTCGAGGTCTACAGCCCGGAGCTGGTCTCGGCTCAGCGCGAGTACATGGTCGCGGCCAAGGGTGTCACGGCGCTCAAGGATGCACCCGCAGACGCACAGGCCAGCATGCGCCAGCTGGCCGACGCGAGCCTCGCCAGGCTGCGCAACTGGGACATTTCCGAGGAGCAGATCAAGGCCCTGGCCGCAGGTGGCGAGGCGAAACGCACGCTCACCTTCCGTTCGCCGGTGGGCGGCGTCGTGCTGGAGAAGAAGGCAGTAGCCGGCATGCGCTTCATGCCCGGCGAGTCCCTGTACCAGATCGCCGATATCTCGTCGGTCTGGGTGCTGGCTGACGTGTTCGAACGCGACATCGGTCTGGTCAGGACCGGACAGAAGGTCAAGGTCACCATCAACGCCTACCCGGAGAAGAGCTTCACCGGCACGATTGCCTACATCTACCCGACCCTCAAGGCCGAGACGCGCACGGTCCAGGTGCGCGTCGAACTGGCCAATCCGGGCGGCCTGCTGAAGCCGGCCATGTATGCCAGCGTCGATCTGGCGGTCGGTGCCCGCGACAAGGTGCTGACGGTGCCCGTCTCGGCGGTGATCGACAGCGGAGCGCAGCAGATCGTGCTGGTGCAGAAAGCGGCCGGACGCTTCGAGCCGCGCAAGGTCAAGCTCGGCGCGCGCAGCGACGACTATGTTGAAATCATGGAGGGCGTCAAGGACGGCGAGCCGGTGGTGGTGGCGGCCAACTTCCTGATCGATGCGGAAAGCAATCTGAAGGCGGCGGTCAGCGGTTTCGGCCCGGTGCCTCAGGAAGCGGCGTCGAAGGCGACAGCCGATGCGAAGCAGGCGGCCCCTGCCGCGCAGGGAATCGGCCATCATGCCGAAGGCAAGCTCGACGCCATCGACGCCAAGGCCGGCACGGTATCCATCACCCATGGTCCGGTGGCCAGCCTCAAGTGGCCGGGCATGACGATGGATTTCACGCTGGCCAATTCGGGGCTGATAGGCAGCCTCAAGCCCGGCGCGACGATCGAGTTCACCTTCGTCGAGCGCAAGCCCGGCGAGTGGGTGATCGTCAAGCTCGAAGGCACCGGCGCTTCGCGTCCCGCGGCCCACCAAGGCCACTGAGGCCACTGAAACGGGAAACGCCATGCTCAGCAATGTCATCGACTGGTCGGCCAGAAACCGCTTCCTGGTCCTGCTCGCCACGCTGTTCGTCATCCTCGCCGGCATTTATGCCGTGCTGCGGACGCCGATCGACGCCCTGCCCGATCTCTCGGATGTGCAGGTCATCGTCTATACCGAGTACCCCGGGCAGGCGCCGCAGGTGGTGGAGGATCAGGTCACCTATCCGCTGACCACGGCGATGCTGTCGGTGCCGAAGTCCAAGGTGGTCCGCGGCTTTTCCTTCTTCGGCGCGTCCTTCGTCTACATCATTTTCGAGGACGGCACCGACATCTACTGGGCGCGGTCGCGCGTGCTGGAATATCTCAACTTCGCCTCGGGCCGCATGCCGAAGGGCATCACGCCGCAGATCGGGCCCGATGCCACGGGCGTCGGCTGGGTGTACCAGTACGTGCTGCTGGCCAAGGACAAGACCCTGGCGGAACTGCGCACCATCCAGGACTGGTACCTGCGCTACCAGCTGACCAAGGCCCACGGCGTCGCCGAAGTCGCCTCCATCGGCGGCTTCGTGCAGACCTACCAGGTCACCGTCGATCCGGTAAAGCTGCGTGCCTACGGCATTCCGCTGATGAAGGTGGCGCAGGCGATCCGCGACTCCAACCGCGACGTCGGCGGCCGCGCCATCGAGATGGCCGAGACCGAGTACATGGTGCGCGGCAAAGGCTATCTGCGCGGCAAGGGCGACATCGAAATGCTGGTGGTCAAGAGCGACAAGGGCACGCCGGTGCTGATCCGCGACATCGCCCGTGTTGAACTCACGCCGGACGAGCGGCGCGGCGTCACCGAACTTAACGGCGACGGCGAGGTAGTGTCCGGCATCGTCATGGCGCGCTACGGCCAGAATGCGCTCGAGGTGATCAGCAACATCAAGGAGAAGATCGCCGAGGTGGCCCCCGGACTGCCCGCGGGCGTCACCATCGAGACGGTTTACGACCGCTCCGAACTGATCCATCGCGCCATCGACACCCTGAAGCGCACGCTGGCCGAGGAATCGGTCATCGTCGCGCTGGTCTGCTTCGTCTTCCTGCTCCACCTGCGCAGCGCGCTGGTGGCGATCCTGATGCTGCCGGTCGGCATCCTGATCGCCTTCATCGCCATGCATCTGCTCGGCATGAATTCCAACATCATGAGCCTGGGCGGCATCGCGATCGCCATCGGCGCCATGATCGACGCCGCCATCGTCATGATCGAGAATGCGCACAAGCACCTGGAGCGGCTCAAGCAAGGCCACTCGAACGCTGAGCGCACCGAGGCGATGATCGCCGCCTGCAAGGAAGTGGGGCCGGCGCTGTTCTTTTCGCTGCTGATCATCACCGTTTCATTCCTGCCGGTATTCACGCTGGAGGCGCAGGAAGGCCGCCTGTTCTCGCCGCTGGCTTACACCAAGACCTTCGCCATGGCCGGCGCGGCGATGCTTTCCGTGACGCTGGTGCCGGTGCTGATGATGCTGTTCATCCGCGGCAAGATCCTGCCCGAGGCGAAGAACCCGGTGAACCGCGTGCTGATCTGGGTCTATCGACCGATCATCGCCTGGGTCATGCGCTGGAAGAAGACCACCATCGCCGCCGCGCTGGCGACGCTGGCGATTTCCTTGTTTCCGGCGGCGCAACTCGGCTCGGAGTTTATGCCGGCGCTCAACGAAGGCACGCTGTTCTACATGCCGGCATCCTTGCCGGGCATGTCGATCACCAAGGCGGCCGAGTTGCTGCAGACGCAGAACAAGATCATCAAGAGTTTCCCCGAGGTCAGCTCGGTCTACGGCAAGGCCGGCCGCGCCAATACGGCCACCGACCCGGCGCCGACGGAGATGTTCGAGACCGTGATCAACCTCAAGCCGGAAGCCGAATGGCGGCCCGGCATGACCACCGACAAGCTGATCGCCGAACTGGACAAGGCGCTGCAGTTTCCCGGCGTCGCCAACTCGTGGACCATGCCGATCAAGGCGCGCACCGACATGTTGTCGACCGGCATCCGCACCCCGATCGGGATCAAGGTGTTCGGCAAGGACCTGAACGAGATGGAGAAGCTGGCCAAGGAGATCGAGGCCGTGGTCAAGGCCGTGCCGGGTACCACCTCGGCCTTCGCCGAGCGCATCACCGGCGGCTTCTACCTCAACATCGAACCGGACCGCGAACAGCTGGCGCGTTACGGGCTGGCGGTGGGCGACTTGCAGGACGTGATCGGTACCGCGCTGGGCGGTGAAATGGTGACCACCACGGTCGAGGGCCGCGAGCGCTTCGGCGTGCAGGTCCGCTATCCGCGCGAATTGCGCTCCGACCCGCAGCAGATCGCGCGCGAGGTCCTGGTGCCGACCATGGACGGCGCGATGATCCCGCTCGGGCAGGTGGCGAAGGTGGAGATTGCCAAGGGCGCGCCCGGCATCCGCACCGAGAACGCGCTGCTTTCCGCCTACATCTACGTCGACATCCGCGACCGCGACATCGGCGGCTACGTCGCCGACGCGAAGAAGGCGGTGGCGGAGAAGATCAAATTCCCGCCCGGCTATTACATCGCCTGGAGCGGCCAGTTCGAGTACATGGAACGCGCCATCCAGAAGATGAAGGTGGTCATCCCGGTCACGCTGCTGACCATCTTCCTGCTGCTCTACCTCAACTTCCGGCGCCTGACCGAAACCTGCATCGTCATGCTTTCGGTGCCGTTCGCGCTGGTCGGCGGCGTCTGGCTGATGTGGCTGCTCAACTACAACCTCTCGGTCGCCGTCGCCGTCGGCTTCATCGCGCTGGCCGGCGTTGCGGCGGAAACCGGTGTGGTGATGCTGATCTACCTCGACCACGCCTGGGCCGAAGCCCAGGCCAAGTGCCTTGCCGAAAATCGCCGTCCCGCCAGCGCCGACTTGTACGCCGCCGTCATGGAAGGTGCGGTCGAACGGGTGCGGCCGAAGATGATGACCGTGGTGGCGATCATGGCCGGCCTGCTGCCCATCATGTGGGGCACCGGCACCGGCTCGGAAGTGATGAGCCGGATTGCCGCGCCGATGGTGGGCGGCATGATCTCCTCGACGATCCTCACGCTGGCGGTGATTCCGGCGATCTATGCGCTGGTCAAGGAATGGAGACTGCGGCACGGGATGCAGAGTTGAATGAGGGGTTGCTGTTTCCAACAGTGGGAACCGCCATAAACCATTGGCAGACAATATTGTTCATTAGACGGGTTGATATCCAAATATGGAAAACAACGGGCATGTCATGAGTCATCGGCAGACAATATTGTTCATGCAAATTTCCTCAGTTTTTTTGAAGTAGAGAAAGAGCCCCTGCATCGTGGTTACCAGACCGTCTGAAGCATCTTTGGTGGACCTGCCGAGCCCTGCCGCGCTTGATCGCATCGCGGTCAGCGAAAGCGGTTTCGTGTTCGATCCGACCACGGGAGACAGTTATACGATCAACGCCACCGGGCTGACCCTGCTCAAGTTGTTTCGCCAGACCCGGGAACTGGCACCGCTGGTGGCGGCGGTGGTTGCCGAGCATGAAGTGGATCCGGTGCGGGCCGAGCGCGACATCCTCGAATTCGCCACCGCGTTGCGCCAGTACCTGAGAGCATGACCGTCCGCCGAACAATTGCGGTAACCGGCATGAACGCCCGCGCCGACAATCCCGCGCCCGGCTTGGCCGTCGCCCGCTGTTTGCGCGAAAGCGGTCTGCCATTGCGCATCGTCGGGCTCGGTTACGATGCACTCGATCCCGGGCTGTACTCGTCGCGCTGCGACGCCGGCTATCTGCTGCCCTATCCGAGTGCCGGCGAGGAGGCGGTCTTCGAGCGCCTGGCGGATATCCATGAGGTGGAGCATTTCGATGCCGTGATCCCCTGCCTCGACTCCGAACTGTCGGTGTTCGCCACCCTGGAGGATCGCTTGCTTGGCCTCGGCGTGCGCAGTTTCCTGCCCACCCATGAGCAACTTCGGGCGCGCGACAAGGGCCACCTGACCGAGCTGGCGAAACGGGTCGGCGTGCGTTATCCGGAAACCCGACCGATCAGCGATTCCAGTTTTTTCATGGATAGCGTGAAGAATGGCTGGGACTACCCCCTGGTGGTGAAGGGTCCGCTGTTCGACGCGCAGGTGGTGCGTACCCCGGAGGAGGCGGTCCAGGCTTTCCGCCGCATCGCCGCGGTCTGGGGTTTGCCGATTCTGGTGCAGCGTGTCGTCGAGGGCGACGAATTCAATCTCGCCGGGCTGGGCGACGGACGTGGCGGGATGGTTGGCGCCGTCATGATGAAGAAACGCGGTCTGACCGACAAAGGCAAGGCCTGGGCCGGCGTCACCATTCATGACGATCGCCTGCTTGAACTGGGCCGCTCCATCGTCGCGGCATTGCGCTGGCGGGGCCCGCTCGAAGTCGAGGCGATGCGGGGGCCCGACGGTGACTACTACCTGATTGAAATCAATCCCCGCTTTCCTGCCTGGATTTATTTGTCGGCGGGTGTCGGCTGCAATCTGCCCGCCGCCCTCTGCGCTCTGATCATGGGCGAGCCGCCCCCAATATTGCCGCCGCCCCAAGCTGGCACCTTGTTCATCAGGAGCGCAGAGGAAATTATCGTGCCGCTGGTCGCGTTCGAATCGGTGATGCTGACCGGACATGTTTCGGCAACCGGAGGAGCAGCCAAGCCATGAGCGCGAAAAAACCCTGGGCCAAGCCTGTTATCGCACCCCACCGCACAGGGCTGTCGAACAAGTTCGGCGCTGCCCATCGGCAGCAATGGGCGGCAGATATCGAGGGCGTGCCGGTGGCGGATCTTCTCGCCAAGCACGGCTCGCCGCTGTTCGTAATTTCGGAACGCCGCTTGCGCGACAACGCGCGGCGCCTTTACCGTGCCTTTTCCACTCGCTATCCGCGGGTGCGCTTCGCCTGGTCGTACAAGACCAACTACCTGGGGGCCGTCTGCGCGGTGTTCCACCAGGAAGGCGCCTGGGCCGAGGTGGTGTCGGAATTCGAGTACCAGAAGGCCCGCGCCCTCGGGGTACCCGGCGAGCGCATCGTGTTCAACGGCCCTTGCAAGAGCCGCGCGGCGCTGGAGGTCGCCGTCGCCGAAGGGGCATTGGTGCAAATCGATCATCTGGACGAACTGTATGCGCTTGAAGGAGTGGCTCGCGCTGCGGGGCGGCAGGTGCCGGTAGCGCTGCGGCTCAACTTCGATACCGGCTATACAGAGGCCTGGAGCCGCTTCGGCTTCAACCTCGAGAGCGGACAGGCGGTCGAAGCGGTACGCCGCATCACCGCCAGTCCCCATTTGCGCCTGATCGGCCTGCACTCCCACATGGGCACATTTATCCTCGATACCCGTGCCTATGTTGCCCAGATCAACATCCTGTGTGGTTTCATGGAGAAGATCGAACAGGAAACCGGCTGCCTGATCGAGTTCCTCGACATCGGCGGTGGCTTCGCCTCGCAAAATGCCCTGCAGGGCATCCACCTGCCGCCCGAGCAGGCGGCGCCGGCGCCGGAGCAATACGCCGAAGCGATCTGTTCCGCATTGCTGGCCGCTACCCAGGGCCGCGTTCGCGCCGGCAAGCCGCTTCCGGTGCTGGTGCTGGAAACCGGGCGGGCTGCGGTGGATAGCGCCGAGATGCTGGTTTCCAGCGTAGTCGCCAACAAGCGTTTGCCGGATGGCCGCTGCGGCGTGGTGCTCGATGCCGGCGTCAATCTGCTATTCACTGCTTTCTGGTACCACCACGCCGTGATGCCGACGCGTCCGCTCGACGGCCTGGCGGAGGACACCGTGCTCTATGGGCCGCTTTGCATGAACATCGACGTACTGCGGCATTCCGTCATGCTGCCGCCTCTGGATGTAGGCGACAGCCTGGTGTTCAGCCATGTCGGCGCCTACAACAACACGCAGTGGATGCAGTTCATCACCCTGCGTCCGGCGGTGGTGATGATCGGCGAATCGGGCGCCGTGGACGTCGTCCGCGAAGCCGAGACCCTGCAAACCGTCGTGTCTCCGGAGCGGCTCCCGCAAAGACTGACGGCGCTGTTTCCAGGGGGGCTGCCCGATTGAGCAAGCACGCCGTTCCCGGCATTCTCGGCGGCTATGCCGCTGTCGTGTTTGTGGAACATCCCGCCGCGGGCGCACTTTTCTGCGCCGCCACCTTCCTTCATCCAGCGGTTGGGGTGGCAGGCCTGCTGGCCGCGATCATCGGCTGGGGTACGGCCCGCTGGAGCGGGCTGCCTTCTCATCTGCACCGGATCTGCGCCTGCAACGCACTGCTGGTCGGCCTGTCCTTGGGGGCTGTTTATCCGCTTTCGGCAGCCCTGGCCGCATTGGTGGTCACCGCAGCCGCAATGGCTGCCTGGCTCACTGCGGTGCTGGCCGACATGCTCTGGCGCATCGGCCGACTGCCGCCGCTCAGCCTGGCCTTCGTCCTGGTGGCATTTGCCGCCAACTTCGCCGCGCAGGCCAACCTGCATGCGATGGGACTTGCGGCGGGTGGTGCCGATCTCGTCGGGGCACCGTGGGATGGATTTCTGACCGCTCTCGGCTCGGCCTTTTTTTCTCCCTATCCAGCGGTCGGTCTGGCCGTGCTGGCGGGCATACTGCTGTCATCGCGCTACCTCGCCCTGCTCGCCGTGACGGGATATATCTTCGGTCATCTGCTGTTCGTGTTTTGGGCGGGGGACGGGGCGGAACTGATGGGGCGCTGGGGCGGCTTCAACTTCATCCTGACGGCCATGGCGATTGGTGGCGTCTTCGCCGTGCCGAGTGTCGCCTCCTTTCTCGCGGCCATGGTCGGCGTCGCCGTAGCGACGCTGTTTGCTACGGCAGGGTACCGGCTTTTTCTCGACTTCAATCTTCCCAGCCTGGCGTTGCCCTTCGTCCTGTCGACCTTGCTGGCATTGGCCGCATTGCGGATGCGGGTGACGGGCGGAGGCCCCAGCCTGGTCCTGGAACGGCCTGATCTACCGGAAAAGTTGCTGGAGAGGATGCGCCTGGCGCGGGCTCGCGGCGTGGACGGCCGAGCGCTGCCCGTGGCCTTGCCGTTCTTCGGCGAGTGGCAGGTTTCCCAGGGTTTCGATGGCGCCCACACCCACCAGCAAGCATGGCGACACGCCCTGGATTTTGAGGTGAGGGTGGGCGGGCGGGCTTTCCGCGATGCCGGACAGGATGTTGCCGATTACTACTGCTTCGGCCTGCCCGTGCTGTCTCCGGTCGTCGGCCGGGTGGCGGCGTGCCGCGACGACCTGGCGGACAACGCGCCGGGGGAGACCGACCTGCGTCACAACTGGGGCAATTATCTTCTGCTGCACCTGTTCGGCACCCGCTACGTGTTGCTGGCCCACCTGCGCCAGCACAGTCTCAAGGTCCGCGTGGATGAATACGTCAAAGTCGGCCAGGCCGTAGCGGCTTGCGGCAGCTCAGGCCGGTCGCCGGAACCCCATCTGCACCTGCACGTGCAGGACGGCGAAGCGCTCGGCAGCCCGACGCTGCCGTTCTGTCTATCCTGCGTGATCGTCTCCGCTGGCGCCGAACGAAAATTTCATCTCACGTCAGTTCCCCGAACCGGCGATGGCGTCGAGACGCCGGCCAATGAAGGAAAACTGGCGCGAGCCTTACATCTGCCTGCCGGCAAAACCCTGAGCTATCGGGTGCGCTGTGGGGACAGCGTTTGGCAGAACCGTGAGTTGGCTTGCGGCGTTTCTTTGCTGGGGCAACGCTATCTGTCCAGCGATCGTGGCGCCGCCGCCACCTATGAAGAGAATGATTCGCTGCAGGCGTTCTACGACCGGATCGGCGGTCGCGACGAGTTTTTCGATATCTGGCTACTCGCTCTCGGCGTAACGCCTGTCGGCGAAACGGTGCACGTCTGGGAGGATGCGCCTCCAGCACGACTGTTGCCGCTGTCGCTATTGGAGCGCGTTGCCGTCTCCGTCTTCCATCCTGTGGGCGCATCATTGAAGAGTACCTACCAACGCAACTGGGATCAGAAGGCAGGGAGGTGGCGGCAGTCGGGTCAGCATGCCATCGGCCTGGCCGGGCGCGAGATTTCGCTGCGGACCGAAGCCGAAATTGATCCGGTCGGCGGTTGTGCGGTGTTGACGGCCCGGATCGGAAAACGCAACTGGCGAGCGGAATTGCTTGCCAGCGGTCTCGATCCATGACAAGGAGATGGTGATGCGATTGTTGCGGACGGGCATCAGTGCGGCGATGCTTTGTTTCATACTGGCAGCAGCGACCGTGATGGCGCAGGACAAGGTCGATAAGCCGATGCTGCTGAGCGGAGAACACTGGACTTACCGCCGCATGGACTTGTGGAAGAACGAGGAGATCGAGCGTTTCCGCGAGGATTTGCTCGGGGGCGTCGGCGATAGCTTGACCGTGTTGTGGACCATTCTTTCGTCGCAGGACGGGCGACGTCGCAACAGCGTTACCTATGAGTTCCTCGACGCTTCAACCCTGGCGTTTTACGATCCCAAGGCCGAAGGCCGGCACGTGCCACTCCAGTTTCCGCTCTATCCAGGCAAGACGTGGTCGTTTCAGTACACCTACCACCCGCAACTGGCTTCCGATCTCTCGATACAGCAATCGGCAGTGGTCGAAGGTTGGGAAAACGTCACGGTTCCGGCCGGTACCTTTCGTACGCTCAAGGTAGTCCATCACGGCCATTATTTCGCCACTTCGTCGGGGGCCTCTTGGACCGGCCAAATTTATGAAACCTACTGGTACGCTCCTGACGCGAAGCGCGTGGTGAAAATGGAATATCGGGACACCCAGTACGGCGGCTCGACCTGGGACCAGTGGCGCGACGAATTGGTCGACCTGAAGGTTTTTTCCGCAAAATAATGGAGACAATGATGCGCATACTTCTACCCTTCCTGTTTGCTTTCGTCGTATCGACCGCCGCCGCCGCCGATCCCTGGAGCGAATCCTATCGACTCGAAGCCTCGGGCAAATATCTCGATGCCGCGGCGCAGATCGAACCCTTCGTCAAAGCCGGAGAATTCGCCCAGTTGCGCCACGCGTGGCTGCTCTACCTGGGCGGACGCTTCGATGAGTCGGTTGCGGGGTACCAACGTGCCCAGCAGATGAATCCAAATTCGCTCGATGCGCCGCTCGGCCTGACTTTGCCGCTGATGGCGCAATGGAAGTGGAAAGAAGCTGCCGACGTGACTCGAAAAGTGCTGCGATCTGCGCCATGGCACTACGTTGCGAGCGTTCGCCTGCTGGTAATTCTCGAGGCACAAAAGCAATGGAAGCCGATGGCCGAAGAAGCCGCGCGTCTTGCCGAACGCTATCCGTCCGACGCCACCGCATGGGTTTATCTCGCGCGCGGCGAAGCCGCCAGCGGCAAGGCAGAAAAAGCCAAGGACGCATATCGCCGTGTGCTGCAGATCGTTCCCGGGCACATCGAGGCCACCAGCTATATCAATCGCTGACTGCCTTCCGGCTGATCTGTCGCGATCACGTCCTGGAGGAGGCCCACGCCCGGGGCCTTGCCGAAAATCGCCATCCCGCCCGCGCCGGCTTGTACGTCGCCGTCATGGCAACTGCGGTCGGTTACACGCCGCAGGGTGGAGGGATCGAAACAGTTTTAAAATGCACAGATGACCCTACTACTGAGTGCACTTTACAGGTTGCGGCTGGCTGGCCTGCTGCTGCCGGCGCTGTGGGCCCTGGCTGGTTCACCGGCGGCCGCCGGCGAAGTCCTCCGCATCAACACCGGGGTCGGCGCACCCTACATCCAGCCAGACCACAAGGGGTTCCTCGACCTCCTGGTGCCGGAGATCTTCCGCCGCATCGGGATCGACGCCGAAGCCGTCGGCTACGCGGCATCGGAGCGGGCGATGATCAACGCCGACAACGGGGTCGATGACGGCATGGCCATGCGCATCAAGGGTCTGGAGGCAAACTATCCCAACCTGCTGCGGGTCGAGGAAAAGATCATCGACAACGACTTCGTTGCCTACTCGATCCGCCATCGCTTCGCGACCACCGGCTTCGACACCTTGAAGCCCTACCAGGTCGGTTACATCATCGGCTGGAAGGTATTTGAAGCGCCACTCCGTTCGAGTCCCGCGGTGACCTTGGTGCAGGATGCCAACCAGTTATTCACCCTGCTCGAAAACGACCGTGCCGACGTCGTCCTGTTCGAACGCTGGCAGGGTAACTGGATGGTCCGCGAGCGGAAGATCCCCGCCCGGCTGCTGCTGCCGCCGCTGGTGACGACCGAAATGTTCATGTACCTGCACAAGAAGCATGCGCATCTGCTCGGGCGAGTTGCCGAGGCACTGCGCGCGGCCAAGGCCGACGGCAGCTACCGGCGTATTCAGGAGCAGAGTCTGCCGCGACTCGAACGCCGATGACGCTGGAAAGTTTCCTGGGCGGGCACCGCCTGGCAGGCCGCTTGGCCTTCCTGATCGTCCTCGCCAGTTCAGTGATTGCCCTGCTGATCACCGCCGCCCAGCTCTACCTGGAATTCGAGCGCGACGTCCGCTATATCCACGAGCGCTTCACGCAGATCGAGGAAGCCTATCTGCCAAGCATTGTGCAGAACGTCTGGGTGGTCGATCCGGGGCGCCTGCACACACTGCTCGAGGGCATCGACCGGTTGCCGGATTTCGAGTTTGCCGAAGTCCTCGTCGGCGGCAAGTCCTTCGCCAGCAGCGGCATACGCCCGAGCTCGAAGGACCTGATCCGGCAATTTCCGCTGACCTACGAATACCGCGGCCAGACGCTCGACATCGGGCGCCTGGAGGTCGGCGCCTCGCTGGACGGGCCGATCCGGCGCACCTGGGAGCGACTGTGGTTCGTACTATTGCTCAACGCGCTGAAGACGACGCTGGTTGCCGCCCTGATCCTGCTGCTGGTGCGGCGCATGATCACCCAGCCGCTGGAACGCATCACCGATAACGCCCGCCGGCTTGCCGCGGGTGACCTGGCGCGGCCGCTGACGCTGCCGGTGACTCGACTGTCGGCGGGCGATGACGAGATTCATGGACTGGCCGGGAATCTCGACGAGATGCGGCAAAGCCTGATGCAGCGCCAGGCCAGCCTGGAAACCATGAACCGCGAGCTGGAAGCGGCGGTCGAGGATCGGAGCGTCGCGCTGCTGCAGATTCGTCAGGCTCACGATGAAATTCGCCGCCTCAACCAAGATCTTGAAGCGCGGGTGCAGCAGCGCACCGCGCAACTCGAGACGGCCCATGCCGACCTGGAAAGTTTCAGCTACTCGGTCTCCCATGACCTGCGCGCGCCGCTGCGAGCGATCGACGGCTTCGTCGCCATCCTTGCCGAGGACTACGCGCCACGCCTGGACGATGAGGGCCGCCGGCTGCTCAAGGTGGTGAGCGACAATGCCAACAGGATGGGGCGGCTGATCGGCGACATCCTGGCTTTTTCACGCGCAGGCCGTCACGAAATGACGATCGCGCCGATCGACATGACCGCTCTGGTGCGCGAAGTCTGGAAAGGACTGGAGCCCCAGCGCCAGGATCGTCCAGTGGAGTTGCGCCTGGCCGAACTGCCAGGCGCCAGCGGCGACATCGCGGCCTTGCGTCAGGTCTGGCAGAACCTGCTGGCCAATGCCCTGAAGTTCACGCGGGGCCGCACGCCGGCAGTGATCGAGGTCGGCGGCGAGAGTACCGAGTCGGAAGTTCTCTACCATGTGCGGGACAATGGTGCCGGCTTCGATCCGACCTACATCGCGAAGCTCTTCGGCCCGTTTCAGCGTCTGCACGACGCCAGCCAATTCGAGGGCACCGGCATTGGCCTCGCCATCGTCAAGCGCTTCGTCACCATGCATGGCGGCAGGGTTTGGGCCGAGGGCCAGCCGGATGCCGGCGCTTTATTCGGCTTCGCCTTGCCGGCCGTCCGCGATAGTCGGTGCTGATGGGACGGCGGTGTCCGTCCAAAAGTAATATTGCCGCCGGCGGATCAGGTCGGCAGATCGAGAAAAAACCGGCTGCCACCGCCTGCCACCGGTTCGTAGCCGAGGCGTCCGCCCATGGCCGTGGCGAGCCGGTGGCAGATGGCCAGACTGACACCGAAGCCGCTGTGGCTGCGCCGGTCCGTCGCGTCGACCTGGTGGAAAGGTTGGAACAATCGGGGAATGTGTTCGGCCGGTATGCCGGGGCCGCGATCCGTGACGCTGATGCGAATCATGTTGCACTCGGTCACGGCGACCGCGATGACAATGTCCGTGTCGGGCGGCGAGAAACGCTGGGCGTTGTCCACCAGGGAGCGCAGTATCCGGTCCAGCGGCTTGGGGACGGCGCGGACGAAGGTGCCTTGCGGCGCTTCCACCGTTATCGTTGCGCGGACCGGCCTCGCTGTCGCTACATAGAATTCGATTGCCGCGTCGATAAACAGCGGCAATTCAATGTCGATCGGCGTCAGGTCCTGTTGCCAGGCATCGAGCTCCGCGATCTCGAGGATGTCATCGACCACGCGGTTGATCTGTCGGGCGCCGTCGATGGCAATGCCGGTCAGGGTCTCGACGTCGTCACCGGCGGCGATGCTGCCGCGGATCAGTTCGAGCGCGCCGACAATGCTGGTGACGGGGGTGCGCAGTTCGTGGTTGACCAGGCGCACGAAGGTGGCGCGCATTTCCGCCAGCGCAGACTCGATGCCGGCGGACAGATTCAGCTCACTCTCCGCCCAGGCCGCAAGATCGCGCAGGCGCTGCTCATCGTCGGCGCCGAAGCGCCGCGGTACGCGGTCGATCAGGCACAGCGTGCCGAGCTTCCTGCCGCTGAGCGAGCATAAGGGCATGCCGGCGTAAAAGCGGATGGCGCGATCGCCGGTGACCAGGGGGTTATCGGCGAAGCGCAGGTCGGCCAGGGCATCCTCGACGACCAGAGGGTCGGTGCCGAGTATGGCGTGGCCACAAAAGGAGACCGAGCGCGGCGTTTCGCTGGCATCGAGGCCGGTTCTCGACTTGAACCACTGGCGGCGGGCATCGACCAGCGAGATCAGGGCGATCGGCACGCGGAACAGGTCGCGCGCGGTGCGGGTGATGCGATCGAAGCGCTCCTCGGCCGGAGTGTCGAGGATACGCAGTTCCTGCAGCGCGGCAAGCCGCTCCTGCTCGTCGTCGGGTATCGCAGGTTCAATCATGGGCGGGTCCTGTCGCTGCGCAAAGTGTCGGCACGAGTCATTTCTCCCCAGTGCTGCGTGGCGCCGACCATCCAGCGCAGCATTCCTTGCAGACGCCACAAGGCAACCAGTTGACGGTAGCCGAAGTTCTCGGCGATGGCGACCAGAAATAGCCAGGCGAGTTGCCCCTGTTTGGGATACAGGCGGAAAGACATTTCCTCCAGCAGCAAGGCCGTCACCGACAGCAGCATGCCGAAAGTCAGGGCGACGAACATGAAGGTCTGGAAGGCTTGCCAAGAGAACATGCCGAGGATGGTACCGACGATCATCAGCACGTAGCCGAACACCTCGACAATCGGGCCGAGAAGCTCGAAGAGGATGAAGAAGGGAAATGCGAGCCAGCCGACCGGCCCCGAGCGCGGATGGAACAGCAGCCGCCAATTCATCGTCAGGCTCTCGGCCAGGCCCCTCTGCCAGCGCGTGCGCTGACTGCGCAGCACCTTGAGCGTCTCCGGGGCCTCGGTCCAGCAGATCGGGTCGGGAACGTAAGTGATGCGATAGGGGGTGCCGCGCAGGCGGTTGATCCGGTGCAGGCGGACGATCAGCTCCATGTCCTCGCCAACGGTGTCGGTCCGGTAGCCGCCGGCGTCCACCACCTCGCTCTTCCTGAACAGACCGAAAGCGCCGGAGACGATCAGCACGGCGTTGAGCGGCGACCAGCCGAGCCGGCCGAAGAGGAATGCACGCAGATACTCGATGATCTGAAACCGCGCCAGCAAATTCTTCGGCAAACCCACCTCGGCCAGGAAGCCGCCGCTGATCTGGCAGCCGTTGGCGATCCGGATGGTGCCGCCGGTGGCGATCGTGCGCGGGTCTTCGAGGAAGGGCTGCACTACCTTCGACAGCGAATCGCGCTGCAGGATCGAATCGGCATCGACGGCGCAGAACAGCGGATAGCGCGAGGCGTTGATGCCGGCGTTGAGGGCGTCCGCCTTGCCGCCGTTGGCCTTGTCGATGACACGCAGATTGGCGTGGCGCGTCGAGCGGTAGATGGCTCTTATCTCCCGGCAGGGCACGCGGCGCCGGTAGGCTTCGGGATACGGCTGCAAGGCGAATTCGCGGCTGAGCTCCGCCAGCGTGCCATCCTTCGAGCCGTCGTTGATGACGACGATCTCGAATTCGGGATAGTCGAGCTGGAGCAGCGAGCGCACCGAAGCGGCAATCGTCGCTTCCTCGTTGTAGGCCGGTACCAGCAAGCTGATGGGCGGATCGAAACCGGTATGGGCTTGCGCCAGATGATCGAGGCTGTGGCGGTCTATATAGCGTTTCAGGCTGACCAGCGAGAGCAGATTGAGAGCGATGTAGCCGCCGTTGAGCAGGATGAAGTAGGACAGGAAGAACCACTCCAGCGACGCCAGCCATTCGTTCGCTGGGATCATCCAGAGCCCGGTGTTCATGCCTCGACTCCGGGAGCCGTTTCTGCCAGAACCTGCCTCAGCATGTCGGCCGCGAAACGGTCGCCAAGTTGCGTGCACAGATCCGTCAATTGCCGGCGCGAGACGAAAGGCAGTTGCACCAAGGCCATGCCGGCGCGGTAGCGTACCCACCATTCGGGATCGCCAAGCATGGCCTGCAGCCGCAGGCGGTCTTCCGCGGCACCTATGCGGCCAAGGGCGGCGGCAGCCTGGGCGCGGACGATCCACTGCGGGTGAGTGGCAAGCGAGCGTACCGGGTCGACGGCGCGCGGGTCACTGCAGGCCTTGAGCGCGGCAACGATGACCTCGGTGGGTTGGTCGGCGCGCAGCAGCGGGGCCACTATCGGCCAGGTATCGCCAAGGTGCGCGGTCTCCAGCAGGCTCAGCAGGCGCGGCGCACCCTGTGGCGTTACCGCATGCAGCGCAATCATCATTGCCGGCGAGAGGACTTCCGGCGGCACCTCGCCGAGCATGGCGGCGACCTTTACCAGCGGCCAGTCCTCGCGGCGTATCAGTCCGTCCAGCAGGATCGGAACGGCATGAGCGGGATTGATCTGCAACAGGCTGCGCGCCGCCAGCAGCGAGAGCACCGGCCGCGGGTTGGCGGCAAGTGCCACCAACTGATCCCAGGCAGCGACGGATTGCATGCGTCCGAGCGCAACCACGGCCAGCTGCTCCAGACGGACATTTCTTCGCGTCAGCAACTTGCGCGCCGTGCTCTCGAGCTGGAGATCCAGGGCCAGTTGGCGGAGCCGCCGGCGGGACTCGCCGCGAATCGACTCGGTGAACTGGATCCAGGCCAGCATGATGATTTCACGATCACGACCGTAGATGCGCGGCGCCTCGAACGGGAGGCCCTCGACGGCATGGAAGAACACCGGATACCAGCGTTCCGCCAGGTCGTGTTCCAGCCGTTCGCGCCGGTCTATCGTGTAACGCAGGACTGCGATCGCGACCAGCAGAACGATGGTCAGCGCGAACACCACCGACCCGCTGTAGAGCATGAACCGGAGCAGCGGATCAGAAGGCGTGGCGTAGCCCAAGGCGTACCCCGCTGCGCGTGTAGAAATCTCCCTGCCGCAGGCTCCCCGCATCCCAGATGAGTGCCCAGTCGGACGCGATGCCATGGCGGCCGGAAAGCGACACACCGCTCACCTGCGAAGTGAGGAAGGCCCCATTGGGGCCGTACTCGGTTTCGCGCCCCTGTACCAGGGTCAGGCCGACCCAGTCCCGGTCGCCGTAGTAATGCGCCCACTGCAAGCGATGGCTGGGAGACAGACCGTTGCCGTCGGGGCCGCCTTCATAGAGCGTGTAGCTGAAGCGCTCCGCCCCGATATAGCGGTCGACGCTGAAATTGAGAACCTGACTCTGGCCGGTGTCGTAAACCGAGCGCCGCCAGCCTGCCCCCAGCAGCCAGCCTGAGGCGGGCCGGAACTCCAGTTGCAGCATGCCGTAGCGCGCGGCCAGCACGCGGTGGGTGTCGCTGAAGCCGGCTTCGAGCTGGAGTTGCGCATCGGCATTGAGCGGCAGTACGCCGCCGAAATGCGCTTCGCGATCCTGGAGGGCATAGCGCTCCGTTTCGCGCAGTCCGGCATAGAGGGTCTTGCGGTCGGGGCCGTGCCATTCGCCGACCAGATAGCGGCTGCGCCAGGCGGGCAGTCCGCGCGACAGCGCTTCATCGGAAAAACCGGCCTCCCATTCGTACCGGTCTGCGGCGGCGGCCGCCGGCGCCGTCGGCGCGGTGCCCGGCGCAGGCTGCGGGGAGCCATCGAGCCGGGCATCGGTCCACTCGCTTTGCGGAAAGCGCCTGCGCGCTTCGTCGCGTATGACCCGCGCCTGGCGCATCCGGTCCGCGTCGCCGAGTGCCAGCAGGGCCTCGATCTGGGTGCGCCAGACCTCCTCGTAGGTCGGCGCCAGGAGCCGTGCCTTGCGCAGCAGCGGCAGGGACATCTCGGGCGCACCGCGCCAGAGGTGCGCCTGGGCCGATCCAAGCAGGAAATCGACGTTGTCCGGGCGAGCCTCGAGCAGGCGGGTGTACTCGGCCAGCGCTTCGGTGTGGCGGTTCTGCCAACTGAGCACGCGGGCGAGCTGTAAACGCGCATCGAGATCGCCGGGCTTTTCGGCCAGTTGCTGGCGCATGCGCTGCTCAAGGGCGGCATGGTCCTCGGCGGCCACCGCAGACAGGGCCGCCAGGCAGAGTATGGCGGCGATCAGCAGGACCGCTTTCACGGCCGGCCGCGCAGGAGGCGACGCAGCCGCGCTTTGAGTTCGTCGGGCTGGAACGGTTTCACCATGTAATCGTCGGCGCCCGCGTCGAGCGCGCGCGCTATGTCACGTTCGCTGCCCTTCGACGACAGCATCAGTATCGGCAGCTGCTCCCATCCCGGCTGGGCGCGGATGCTGGCGATCAGTTCGAAACCATCGACATAGGGCAGCATGACGTCGAGCAGCACCACTGCCGGCGGCGCCATGACCGCAATCAGTCGCTGCGCTTCGCGACCGTCGCCCGCGTGCTCGACGCGGAAGCCCTCGCGCTCGAGGATAAAGCGCAACAGTTTGGCAATCGACTCTGCATCTTCGACGACCAGCGCCGTCAGCACCGGATCGGCTCGGGTGTCGGGCGGCGGGGCAGGGTCGGCTTCAGACATGGCGCAATTTTGGGCGGATTGTCGAACGTCCCGTTCCCGGCTCGATGGCCCCTGATCAGTGCCCGTGTCTGCCGTTGGCTTTCGCCGGCAGTGCCTCTGCGGCGGCCGCTTCGGGATAGCGGATTATCTCGATCTGTTCGTCGGCTTCGAGCCAGAATTCACCGTGCGGTCCCTTCAGGTTTCCCGTGATCAACAGGATCAGGCCGTCCTCCGTGCGCACTTCGGTGACGGTTTCCCAGGCGAAGGTGGGATGGGTGTTGGTTCCGGTGCCGTTGTAGATGTGGTCGTTTAGCCGCACCTCCGACGCCGCGACGATAATCCTGTTGGTCATGACCGGTTCTCCCCGTTTCTGCGCATCCGAGCAGAAATCATAACGCACTGGCGATCCAGCGCCGACTTTCGGGTTTCCTGCTATTGTTCCGCCATCCGTGCGGACCTTGCGTAATTGGAAGCGAGGCACCGTGACACAGAGGCCGGAAAGGCTGCCGGGAACCATGCAGAGAAACTCCGCTCGTGCTTGATGCAAACACCATCGCCCTGCTGAATCAGCTCGGGGTCGACGCCGCTGACATCGAGTCGTTGCTGTGGAGCGCGCTGCTGCTCACCGGCCTGACCATCGTAACGGCCATTCCAACGGCAATAATTGCCAGGCGCAAGGGGCGGTCGCGGGGGCTCTGGCTATTGTTCGCCCTGTCGATTCCAGTGGTCCCGCTGCTGCTGATCTGGCTGCTGCCGTCGGTGCCTGCCGACCGGCCGCCCTTGCAAGGGAACAAAGAATGAGCCATGTGAAGTCTCGTGAAGTTGTGCTCGCCATCAAGATGACAGATGAACTGCTCAAGGCACTCGACACCTTGCGCGATGCCTGGCGGCTGGATGCGAGTTCGGTGCCGCGCGGCTTGTCCTGTTCGCAGTCGAAGGAAGGCCAGTTTGTTCTGGTGGCCGCCGAATCGGCCTTTGTCACGCTGCCGGGTGCCTGCGTCATCAAGGGACTCGGCGCGATCGAAATGATCGGTGAGGAGCCGATGTTCGAGGAGGCGGCGAGTTCGAAGACGCTGGTGCTGAGGGATACGCCAGATGGCTGGAAGTTCTCCGTCAAGTTTGTTCCGCCCATAGTTCGCGAACGAAACAACAAGTGAACCGGCGTTGACTTTGCAGGCGTGAAAGCGCGGCGTTCAGGCCGCGTGCGTTGACGTCGCGGTCGAGTGCCTGAAGCGCTTGCGATACTCGCGCGGGCCGCTTCCCGTCCAGCCGGCGAAGGCGCGATAGAAGGCGGCGGCGTCGGCGAAGCCGAGGTCGGCGCCGATGCGGCTCAGGGGCCGCGCGGTCTTGGTCAGCCAGTCGGTGGCGAGGTCGCGGCGCAGGCCGTCTTTGATGGCGCGAAAGCTGGTGCCTTCGTCTTCCAGTCGGCGGTGCAGCGTGCGCGGCGAGAGGAACAGGCGGCGCGCCAGTACCGGCAGCGCCAGGTGTTCCGGCAGGGCGGCGCGCAAGTGCTCGCGGACGCGCAGGCTGAGGGCGCGGTCGCGGCGGTAGAGCGTGGTGATGCTGGCTGGCGCGTCGGCGAGGAAAACCCGCAGCGCGGCTTCGTCGCGCCGCACCGGCAGGTCCAGCCACTCGACGGGGAAGCGGGCTTCGAGGCGCGGTGCGTCGAAGGTGTAGCGCGGGGCGAAGACCAGTTCGTAGTCGGCCGCGTGCAGGGGCGGCGGATAGGGGAAGGAGACTTCGTCGAGCGGCAGCGGGTGGGCCACCAGCCACGCCGCGAAACCGTGGATCATGCGCAGCAGCCATTCGTAGGCGAACACGCGACCCGCCGGGCCGACCGGCAGCGCCTGCTCCTCGCTGATGACGATGACGGCGGCGCGCCCGCCCTTTTCCACTTCCACCGCCAGATCGTCGAGCACCACATGCAAATAGCGCGCGATCCTTTCCAGAGCCTGTTCCAGCGTCGCCGCCGAGAGTGCAGCACGGCAGAGGAACTCGAAGCTGCCGCGGCGCAGCGGTCGCGAGAAAAGCGCAAAGCCCTCGTCGTCGAGGCTCTCGTTGATCAGGCGGTAGAGCGTGGCATATCGCGCGACGGGAATCCGAGCCGTGCGGTCATGTAGCAGATGAGTGGCAATTTCTGCATGTTCGAGCAGGCTCTCGGGCGCCAGTCCGGCCCGCGCAACCCCTGACAAAATGCCGCTGACAAAGCCGATGGCGACCGTCGAAGGGCTTCCGGTGGATTTGCGCGAAGGGCTGGGTTGGGTGACCATAATGGCGGATTATGCATAGTTCTAGTCGTTTTGTGTCATGGCAGCGTTGCTGCGCATTGCCTATGATGCAAACACTGTCGCGTATCCGGGAGCCGCTGCCATGACCGATCTCAGCATTGCCGCCAAACTTGTGCCCTACAAGCCGAAGCACAAAGTGCGTTTCGTCACCGCCACCTCTTTGTTCGACGGCCATGACGCCTCGATCAACATCATGCGGCGCATCCTGCAATCTTCCGGGGTCGAGGTGATTCATCTCGGCCACAACCGTTCCGTCGAGGAAATCGTCAACGCGGCCCTGCAGGAGGATGCGCAGGGCATCGCCGTGTCGTCGTATCAGGGCGGCCACCTCGAGTTCTTCAAGTACATGATCGACCTGCTGAAGCAGCGTGGCGGCGCGAGCATCAAGGTTTTCGGCGGCGGCGGCGGCGTGATCGTCCCGGCCGAGATGCAAGAACTGCACGACTACGGCGTGGCCCATCTTTACTCGGTGCAGGACGGGCAGAAGATGGGCCTGCAGGGCATGATCAACGACATGGTGGCGCGTTGCGACATCGACATCACTAAGCGCGCGCCGCAGGACCTCAAGGCACTGGAAGCCGAAGATCGCGGCGAGCGTCTGCGCAATCTGGCGCAGATCATCACCGCGCTGGAAAACGGTGCGTGGCCGGCCAAGGCGAAGCAGGCACTGCTGGAAAAGGCTGCCGCCGTGTCGTCGGCGCCGACTCTCGGCATCACCGGCACCGGTGGCGCGGGCAAGAGCTCGCTGACCGACGAGCTGATCCGCCGCTTCCGCCTCGACCAGGACGACAGCCAGAAGATCGCCGTGATCTCGATCGATCCCTCGCGCAAGCGCACCGGCGGGGCGCTGCTGGGCGATCGTATCCGCATGAATGCGATCCAGCATCCGAACATCTACATGCGTTCGCTGGCCACGCGCGACACCGGCAGCGAAGTCTCCAAGGCGCTGCCCGACGTGATCGCCGCGTGCAAGGTGGCCGGGTTCGATTTCATCGTGGTCGAAACCTCGGGCATCGGGCAGGGCGATGCCGCCATCGTGCCGCTGGTCGATGTCTCGCTGTATGTGATGACGCCCGAGTTCGGTGCTGCCTCGCAGCTGGAAAAGATCGACATGCTGGATTTCGCCGATTTCGTCGCGATCAACAAGTTCGACCGCAAGGGCGCCGAGGACGCGCTGCGCGACGTGCGCAAGCAGTACCAGCGCAACAGAGAAAGATTCGGCGAGCGCACTGAAGAAATGCCGGTGTTCGGCACCATGGCGGCGCGCTTCAACGACGACGGGGTCACCGCGCTGTATCAGGCGCTGGTGCCGCGCCTCGCCGCGCGCGGGCTCAAGTTTCGCAAGGCCGTGCTGCCGGTGGCGAACGTCAAGCACTCTTCTGCCGGGCGCGCCATCGTCCCGGCGGACCGGGTGCGCTATCTGGCCGAAATTGCCGATGCCCTGCGCGGCTATCACCGCCAGGTGGCGGAACAGTCGACGCTGGCGCGCGAACGGCAGTCGCTGAAGACCGCCAAGGCGATCTTCGAGGCCTGCGCCAAGCAAGCCGGAGATTTCGACGAGCTCATCGCCTGGAAGGACGGCCAGTTGACGCCCCACGCGCGCAAGCTGTTGGCGATGTGGCCGGACATGAAGAAGGCCTATGCCGGCGACGAGTACGTGGTGAAGATCCGCGACAAGGAAATCCGCACCAACCTGATTTTCGAGACGATGTCCGGCACCAAGATCCGCAAGGTGGCGCTGCCGCGCTTCGATGACGAGGGCGAACTGCTCAAGTTCCTCATGCGCGAGAACGTCCCCGGTTCCTTCCCCTACACCGCCGGCGTGTTCGCCTTCAAGCGCGAGAACGAGGATCCGACGCGCATGTTCGCCGGCGAGGGCGATGCCTTCCGCACCAACAAGCGCTTCCTCAAGGTCTCCGAAGGCATGCCGGCCAAGCGCCTGTCGACGGCCTTCGATTCGGTGACGCTGTATGGCTGCGATCCGGACCGCCGCCCGGACATCTACGGCAAGATCGGCAACTCGGGCGTTTCGATCGCCACGCTGGACGACCTCAAGGTGCTGTATTCGGGCTTCGACCTGTGCGATCCGGCGACCTCGGTGTCGATGACCATCAACGGCCCGGCGCCGATGATCCTGGCCATGTTCCTCAATGCCGCGGTCGACCAGCAGGTCGAGAAGTTCCGCGCGCAGAACGGCCGCGAGGCGACCGAAGACGAGGCCGAAAAGATTCGCGAATGGACGCTGTCATCGGTGCGTGGCACGGTGCAGGCCGACATTCTCAAGGAAGACCAGGGCCAGAACACCTGCATCTTTTCGACCGAGTTCGCGCTGAAGATGATGGGCGACATCCAGGAGTATTTCGTCCGCAACCAGATCCGCAATTTCTACTCGGTGTCGATTTCCGGCTACCACATCGCCGAGGCCGGCGCCAACCCGATCTCGCAACTGGCCTTCACGCTGGCCAACGGTTTCACCTACGTCGAGACCTATCTGGCGCGCGGCATGCGCATCGACGATTTTGCCGGCAACCTGTCCTTCTTCTTCAGCAACGGCATGGACCCGGAATATTCGGTGATCGGCCGCGTCGCCCGCCGCATCTGGGCCGTGGCGATGAAGAACCGCTACGGCGCCAACGAGCGTTCGCAAAAGTTGAAATACCACATCCAGACTTCCGGTCGCTCGCTGCATGCGCAGGAAATGGACTTCAATGACATCCGCACCACGCTGCAGGCGCTGATCGCCATCTACGACAACTGCAACTCGCTCCACACCAACGCCTACGACGAGGCCATCACGACGCCGACCGAGGAAAGCGTGCGCCGCGCCATGGCGATCCAGCTCATCATCAATCGCGAATGGGGCGTGGCGAAGAACGAGAATCCGAACCAGGGCGCCTTCATCATCGAGGAGCTGACGGATCTCGTCGAGGAGGCCGTGCTCAAGGAATTCGAAGCCATCGCCTCGCGCGGCGGCGTCCTCGGCGCCATGGAGACCGGCTACCAGCGCGGCAAGATCCAGGAAGAGTCGATGCACTACGAGCACAAGAAGCACGACGGCTCCTTCCCCATCATCGGCGTCAATACCTTTCTCAATCCGCACGGCTCGGGTGTCGCCACGGAGATCGAGTTGGCGCGTTCGACCGAGGATGAAAAGCAGTCGCAGCTGACCCGTCTCAAGGACTTCCAGACGCGCAACGCCGGCCAGTCGGATGCGTGCATCGCCAGGCTGAGGCAGGCCGTGATCGACAACCAGAACGTGTTCGAGGTGATGATGGACGCGGTGCGCTGCTGCTCGCTCGGACAGATTTCAAATGCTTTATACGAAGTCGGCGGCCAATACCGCCGCAGCATGTAACCAACTAAGGAGCAGCAGCAATGACGATCAAGACCGTCGGCATCATCGGCGCGGGCACCATGGGCAATGGCATCGCGCAGGCCTGCGCGGTAGCAGGCATCGATGCGGTGATGCTGGACATCAACGAGGCGGCGGTGCAAAAGGGCATCGCCACTATATCCGGTAGCCTCGACCGGCTGGTCAAGAAGGAAAAGATGACGGCCGAACAGAAGGCAGCGGCGATGGCGCGCATCAAGGCGACGACGCAGATGGCCGACATGAAGGGCGTCGATATCGTGATCGAGGCGGCGACCGAGAACGAAGGCCTGAAGCTGCGGATACTCAAGGAAGCCGAAGCCGTGATTGGCGCCGGGACGATTATCGCCAGCAATACCTCGTCGATTTCGATTACCCAGCTTGCCGCCGCGACGGGACGCCCGGGCAAGTTCATCGGCATGCACTTCTTCAACCCAGTGCCGATGATGGCGCTGGTCGAACTGATTCGCGGTCTGCAGACCACGGACGAGACGCATGCCAAAGTCGAAGCGCTGGCCAAGGCACTGGGCAAGACGCCGATCACGGTGAAGAACAATCCCGGCTTCGTGGTGAATCGCATCCTCTGCCCGATGATCAACGAAGCGATCTTCGTCTACGCCGAAGGTTTGGCGAGCGCGGAGGAGATCGACGATGGCATGAAGCTCGGCTGCAACCATCCGATCGGTCCGCTGGCGCTGGCCGACATGATCGGCCTCGATACCATGCTGGCGGTGATGATGGTGTTCTACGAAGGCTTCAACGATTCCAAGTACCGTCCGGCGCCGCTGCTGAAGGAAATGGTCGCTGCCGGTTATCTGGGGCGCAAGAGCGGGCGCGGGTTTTACACCTACTGATTGGGTGACAGTCGGCGCTGACTCGCTCTGCGTACCTGGGATTCCGCTTCGCGGGCAGGTAACGGCGATGCCGTCCCGTTTTCGTTTCTAGCCGCCGAAGCGGCGCAGGCCGTCGAGATCGTGGACGGTGATCCTGCCGTATTCGTTGGTGAGCAGGCCCGCCTCCTCCAGCGACCGCAGGGCACGGTTGACGCGCTGGCGGGAGACGCCGGCCAGACGGCCGACTTCTTCCTGCGAGATGGCGATGCGGGCTTCGATCTCCGGTTGCAGTACCGGATGGAAGAGGGCGGCCATGGTACGCGCGACGCGCGCATCCACATTCAGCAACCGTTCCGATTCGAGCAGGCCGATGAACAGGCCCAGCCGCTCGTTGATCTGGTTGATGATGAAGCGGTTGAAGGCGATGCTGTGATCCAGCATCCAGTGGAAGGTTTCGCGCCGCATGCAGGCGACGCGCGTATCGCGCAGGGCGGCCACGTCATAGCGGCGCGGCTCGTCCTTGAGCATCGAGCCTTCGCCAAACCAGCCGCCGGCGGCGATGCCGGTGAAACTGGCGGTCTTGCCCGTGGCCCAGTCGCTGGACATCTTGACCAGACCCTCGATGACGCCGTGCCAATGGTCGACCGGCTCGCCTTTGCTGCAGACATAACCCCCGGCTGATACGACGCGTTCGGTCGTGCCTTCGCGCGCTCTCGCGAAGTCTTCAGCCGACATCGCCTGCGCCCAGCTTGTGCGGCGCAGCATGTCTTCGAGCGAAATTGCGGTATTTTTGGAATTGTCAGTCACGCGACAATTATAGGCAGGAGAATGCCTTAAACTAATTTTTCGTAACGGAACATCATGGCCGTAGCGGACAAGTCGCGGGACAAGCGAATACGCATCGGTAGCACCGGAGGAGGCATAACAGTATGGCTGTATCCGAATCGGAGCGGACTTCAAACTCGCTCGATACTTTTCCCCGTCTGCTGTTGAATCACGCAGCGACACGCGGAGCTCGTCCGGCGACACGCGAGAAATATCTCGGCATCTGGCAAACCTGGAACTGGAGCCAGGTCGCCGCGGAAGTCCGTGCCATGGCATGCGGCCTGGCCGAACTGGGCTTCAAGCGCGGCGACAACTTGGCCATCATCGGCGACAACCGCCCCCGCCTCTACTGGGCGATGTGCGCGGCGCAAATGCTGGGCGGCGTGCCGGTGCCCCTGTATCAGGATGCCGTGGCGGCGGAGATGGTCTTCGTGCTGACCGATGGCGAGATCCGGTTTGCCATCGTCGAAGACCAGGAGCAGGTCGACAAGATGCTCGAAATCAAGGATCAGTGTCCCAGCCTGCAGCACGTCCTGTACGATGATCCGCGCGGCATGCGCCACTACACCCAGACCTTCCTGCAGGGACTCGATGAAGTGATGGCCATGGGGCGCATCCATGACAAGAACCAGCCGGACTTCATCCCCAGGGAAGTTGCCGCGGGACGCACCGAAGATGTCGCGGTCATGCTCTACACCTCGGGCACCACGGGCAAGCCGAAGGGCGTTTGCCAGACCCACGAGACCTTCATTGCCGCGGCAACCAGCGGTGTCGATTTCGATCATCTCACCGAGCAGGAAGACATTCTTTCCTACCTGCCGATGGCCTGGGTCGGCGATCACCTGTTCTCCTATGCGCAGGCCATGGTGGCCGGCTTCACCATCAACTGCCCGGAATCCGGCGACACGGTGATGACCGATCTGCGCGAGATTGGGCCGACCTACTACTTCGCCCCGCCGCGGGTGTTCGAGAACCTGCTGACCACGGTGATGATCCGCATGGAAGATGCAGGCGCCGTGAAGCGCAACATGTTCCATTACTTCATGGCCGTGGCCAAGCGCTGCGGTTCGGATATGCTCGACGGCAAGCCTGGTATTTCTACCCTGGACCGCCTGCTCTACGCTCTCGGCAATGTGCTGATCTACGGGCCGTTGCGCAACGTGCTCGGCATGAGCCGCATCCGCGTCGCCTACACGGCGGGCGCCGCCATTGGCCCCGACCTGTTCCGCTTCTATCGTTCGATCGGCGTGAACCTCAAGCAGCTTTATGGTGCCACCGAGACCTGCGCCGCGGTCTGCCTGCAGCCGGATCGGGAGATCAAGTTCGACAGCGTCGGCAAGCCGGTGCCGGGGGTCGAGGTCAGGATTGCCGATAGCGGCGAAGTGCTGGTGCGCGGTAAGTTGCTGCTCAAGGAGTACTACAAGCGTCCGGATGCGACGGCGGAAGCGATCGACGCCGAAGGATGGTTTCACACCGGCGACGCCGGCTTTTTCGACGAGGATGGCCATCTCAAGATCATCGACCGGGCCAAGGACGTCGGCAAACTCTCCAACGGCGCCATATTCGCCCCGAACTACATCGAGAACAAACTCAAGTTCTTCCAGTACATCAAGGAGGCGGTCTGCTTCGGTCACGACCGCGACATGGTCTGCGCCTTCGTCAACATCGACATGGGTGCGGTCGGCAACTGGGCGGAACGGCGCGGCCTACCCTATTCCGGCTATACCGACCTGGCCGGCAAGGCCGACGTCCTCGACCTGATTCGTCAGTGCGTGGAGCAGGTCAATGCCGACCTGTCGCACGATGCGATGGTCGCCGACACGCAGATTCATCGCTTCATGGTGCTGCACAAGGAACTCGACCCGGATGACGATGAACTCACCCGCACCCGGAAAGTGCGACGCGGCTTTGTTGCCGAAAAGTATGGCGTGCTGATCGACGCCCTGTATTCAGGCAAGACCTCGCAGTTCATCGAAACCCAGGTCAAGTTCGAGGACGGTCGTACCGGCATGGTGGCGGCTGACCTAAAAATCTGCGAAGTAAAGACCTTCCCCGCCAGCTTCAAGAAAGCGGCATAGACCAGCAGCAGCGGACACGGCGAACGACTTATGATTGACTGGACCCATTCGGAACGCATCACTTTTCACGACGCCATTGCGACGATGGAGGTGGATTTTTCCGGCCTGACCTTTGCCGACGTGGCCCAGGTCGATGCGTTTTATGATGCCGTGCAAAGTCGTCTGGCCGAGACCGGTCGGCGCTGGTTCTTCCTGGTGGTCTATACCGATTGCGTGATTACGCCGGAAGCCTGGCGGCGCTTCGCCGAGCGCGGCAAGACCACCAACGTCGACCACAGCCTGGGCAGCGTCCGCGTCGATGCGACCGCCCACACCCGGGATGCGATTCGGGAAAGCGCCGGGCGCGAATCTTTCCGGGCGAACATCTACAACACGCGCGACCAGGCCTTGCTGGCGCTCGGCGAGATGCGCAAGCGCCAGCGCGAAACACACGGCGCGGCGGACGAGACTTTCCTGCGCGTCGAGAATGTCACCCTGCGCTTCGGCGGCGTCAAGGCCATCACCGACGTCAGCTTCGAGGTCAAGCGCGGCGAGATCTCGTCCATCATCGGCCCGAACGGCGCCGGCAAGAGTTCCATGCTGAATGTCATCAACGGCGTTTACCATCCGCAGGAGGGCACCATCACCTTCCTCGGCAACGTGCGCCGCCAGATGCGTCCCCACGACGCCGCCTTGCAGGGCATCGCCCGCACCTTCCAGAACATAGCGCTGTTCAAGGGCATGAGCGTGCTTGACAACATCATGACCGGGCGCAATCTGAAGATGAAGGCGAACATGCTGCAGCAGGCATTCTGGTTGGGGCCGGCGCAGCGCGAGGAACTCGAGCACCGGCTCAAGGTCGAGGAGATCATCGACTTTCTGGAGATCCAGCATATTCGCAAGACCCCGGTCGGGCGCCTGCCTTACGGTTTGCAAAAGCGCGTCGACCTGGCGCGGGCGCTGGCGATGGAGCCGCAGCTTCTGCTGCTCGACGAACCCATGGCCGGCATGAACGTCGAGGAGAAACAGGACATGTGCCGCTTCATCCTCGACCTCAACGACCAGTTCGGCACCACCGTCCTGCTCATCGAGCACGACATGGGCGTGGTGATGGACCTCTCCGACTTTGTCGTCGTGCTGGATCACGGCGAAAAGATCGCCGAAGGCACGGCCGACGAGGTCCGCGCCGACCCTGTCGTCATCAGCGCCTATCTCGGCGCCAGCCATTAAGTTCCGAGGACCCTGAACGATGAGCTTCTTTCTGGAAACCCTGCTCGGCGGTCTCATGAGCGGCATGCTTTATTCCCTGGTGGCCCTGGGCTTCGTGCTGATCTACAAGGCCTCCGGCGTATTCAATTTCGCCCAGGGCGCGATGGTGCTGTTTGCCGCCTTGTCCATGGCGCGCTTTTCGGAGTGGATTCCGCTCTGGCTGGGGATGGAAGACAACCTGTTCCTGGCCAACCTGCTGGCCATTGCCGTGTCCGTGGTGGTGATGTTTGCCGTGGCCTGGCTGATCGAGCGGCTGGTCTTGCGCCACTTGGTCAACCAGGAAGGCGCGACGCTGCTCATGGCTACGCTGGGCATCGGCTACTTCCTTGACGGCATCGGTCAGACCGTCTTCGGCAGCGACATCTACAAGATCGATGTCGGCATGCCGAAAGAGCCGGTGACGGTGCTGGAGAGTGTTTTCGAAGGCGGCATCCTGATCAACAAGGAAGACTTCGTTGCCGCCTTCATTGCCGCCATGCTGGTGCTGGCCCTGACCATCTTTTTTCAGAAGACGGCCACCGGGCGCGCGCTGCGTGCCGTGGCGGATGACCACCAGGCGGCACAGTCGATCGGGATTCCGCTGGGCAGGATCTGGGTGATCGTCTGGTGTGTGGCGGGGATCACGGCGCTGGTGGCGGGCATCATCTGGGGTTCCAAGCTGGGCGCACAGTTTTCGCTGTCGACCGTGGCCTTGCGTGCCTTGCCGGTGGTTATTCTCGGCGGCCTGACCTCGGTCCCCGGGGCGATCATCGGCGGCCTGATCATCGGCGTCGGCGAAAAACTGTCCGAGGTTTTTCTGGGCCCCTATGTGGGTGGCGGCATCGAGATCTGGTTCGCCTACATGTTGGCTCTGGTGTTCCTGCTGTTCAGACCGCAAGGGCTGTTCGGCGAGAAGATTATTGATCGGGTATGAACATGATCAATAATTTTTCAGTGCAGGCTAACGTGCGCAGCACGTTAAGCGTAGCGGCCGGAACTAGAACAAAATTTGATCGCGTCTGATACGAGGGACAACGGATGTTCTATAGAGAAAATGGTCAGTTCAAGACCACGTACCAATCGGATCAGCAGATATTCGCCATTCCGCAGGATCGCTGGGCGATTCTCGCTATCGTCGCCGTTGCCTTCATCGGGGTTCCGCTGCTGGTCGATGAGTACCTGCTGCGCGCCATTCTGATCCCCTTTCTGATCCTGTCCTTGGCAGCGCTGGGCGTGAATATCCTGGTCGGCTATTGCGGACAGATCACGCTGGGGGCTGGAGCCTCGATGGCGGTAGGCGCCTATGCGGCCTACAATTTTTTGATCCGGGTTGACGGCATGCCGGCACTCGCGGCGATTCTGCTCGGCGGTTTGGCCGCTGCCTTGGCAGGCATCGTGTTCGGCGCGCCGAGTTTGCGTGTACGCGGACTGTATCTTGCGGTCGCGACTCTGGCCGCGCAGTTCTTCTGGGACTGGGCCTTCCTGCGCATCAAGTGGTTTACCAATAATGCGTCATCCGGTTCGGTTTCAGTGGCGGACATCAACCTGCTGGGCTGGACCATCAGTACGCCGACCGACAAGTATCTTTTTTGTCTGGGCATTCTGGTCGTCTTCAGCCTGATGGCGAAAAACCTGGTGCGTGGCAGCATCGGCCGGCAGTGGATGGCGATTCGCGACATGGACGTAGCGGCCACGGTGATCGGCATCCGTCCGATGTATGCCAAGCTCAGCGCCTTCGCCGTCAGTTCGTTTTACGTCGGCGTGGCCGGCGCCTTGTGGGGCTTCGTCCATCTCGGTTCATGGGAGCCGGCGGCATTCTCGATCGACCGCTCGTTTCAGTTGCTGTTCATGGTCATCATCGGCGGCATGGGTGCGATTTCGGGAAGCTTTTTCGGGGCGGCTTTCATCGTGGTCCTGCCCACCTTTCTCAACCAGGTGCTGGGTTTGCTGGGGGGCTTGTTCGGGTTGGAGGTATCGGTGGCGCTGGTATCGCACATCGAGGTGACGGTCTTCGGTGCACTGATCGTCTTCTTCCTGATCGTCGAGCCCCACGGCATCGCACGTCTTTGGTCAACCGGCAGGGAGAAGTTGCGATTGTGGCCTTTCCCCCATTAAGAGGCAGGAACGCGCTCGGCGGGCAGGATTGCCGGACGTCGCAGATCGGGTTTTTTGCACGCGTAACACTAAACCATCCAAGGAGGAGCAAAGATATGAAACTACACAAACTCGCTGGTATCGCCGCGGCGATTGGCTTGCTGGCCACACCTGCGGCTTTCGCTCAGGCGCCCAAGGCGGCGGCCAAGGCTCCGGCCAAGGCCGAAGCCAAGGAGCAGTTCTTCCCGGCACTGCCTTACCGTACCGGTCCATATGCCCCCAACGGTGTACCTTGGGCCAACGGCTTTGTCGATTACCTCAAGCTCACCAATGCGCGCGGCGGCATCAATGGCGTCAAGGTGGTCTGGGAGGAATGCGAAACCGCGTATGCCACCGACCGCGGTGTCGAGTGCTACGAGCGTCTGAAGGGCAAGCACGGCGGCGCGACCGTGTTCCAGCCGCTGTCGACGGGCATCACCTTTGCACTGACCGAGAAGGCCCCGGTTGACAAGATTCCCCTCATCACCGCCGGCTATGGTCGCAGCGAATCGGCCAACGGCGCCGTGTTCGAATGGAACTTCCCGATGGTAGGAACCTATTGGTCCGGTGCCGACGTTCTGATCCAGCACATTGCCAAGAAGGAAGGCGGTTTCGACAAGCTGAAGGGCAAGAAGATCACGCTCGTCTACCACGACAGCCCCTATGGCAAGGAGCCTATCGCACTCTTGCAGGAACGTGCCAAGATGCACGGCTTCGAGCTTTCATTGCTGCCAGTGGCTTCTCCGGGGGTGGAACAGAAGGCCACCTGGCTGCAGATCCGGCAGCACAAGCCTGACTACGTCCTCCTGTGGGGTTGGGGCGTGATGAACTCGACGGCCCTTAAGGAAGCGCAGGCCACCGGCTATCCGCGCGAGAAGATGTACGGGGTCTGGTGGTCGGGTGCCGAGCCGGATGTCAAGGACGTGGGTGAGGGCGCCAAGGGCTACAACGCGCTGGCGATGCAGCATGGCGCCGAGCCGAATGCCAAGGTGGTCAAGGAGATCCTCGAGAAGCTGCATGCCAAGGGTCAGGGTACTGGGCCGAAGGAAGAAGTCGGCCAAGTGCTCTACATGCGCGGACTGATTTCGTCGATGCTGGCGGTCGAAGGCGTGCGGGCGGCGCAAGGGCGCTACGGCAAGGGCAAGTGGGTGTCGGCCGAGCAGGCGCGCTGGGGCTTTGAAAACCTCAACCTCGACCAGAAGGCGCTGGACGCACTGGGTTTTGCCGGCGTGATGCGCCCGGTGCACACCACCTGTCTCGACCATATGGGATCGGGTTTTGCACGTATCCACACCTGGGATGGCAAGAAGTGGAACTTCTCTTCCGACTGGTACGAGGCGGATCAGAAAGTGCTGCGTCCGTTGATCATGCTGGCTTCCGCAAAGTACGCGGAAGAAAAGAAGATCAAGCCACGCACCCCGGAAGACTGCAAGAAGTGAGCTGAAGGAAACTGAGGACCTTCCGGACGGGGCACCGCTTGCCCCGTCCGGGACGCGTCCCGGACGAGTTTTGGAATATCGCCCGCGCCTATCGAAAGAGCACATGACTACTGCCAACATCCTTCTCAACGTAAATAGCATCGAGGTGATCTACAACCACGTCATCCTCGTGCTCAAAGGTGTCTCGCTGTCCGTGCCGGACGGCAGCATCGTGGCTTTGCTCGGCGGCAACGGTGCCGGCAAGACCACCACGCTGCGTGCCGTGAGCAATCTGTTGCAGGGAGAGCGCGGTGAGGTGACCAAGGGTTCGATCGAGTGTCGTGGCGAGCGCATCGAAGCGCTGACGCCGGCCGATCTGGTCAAGCGCGGCGTGGTCCAGGTCATGGAAGGGCGCCATTGCTTTGGCCACCTGACCATCGAAGAAAATCTGATGACCGGCAGCTACACCCGCCGTGATGGCCGGGCGGCGGTGGCACAGACGCTGGAAAAAGTTTACAACTACTTCCCGCGGCTGAAGGAGCGGCGCACCAGTCAGGCGGCCTATACCTCCGGCGGCGAGCAGCAGATGTGTGCCATCGGGCGCGCCCTGATGGCCAATCCGACCATGGTGCTGCTGGACGAGCCCTCGATGGGGCTGGCGCCACAGATTGTTGACGAGGTTTTCGGCATCGTCAAAGACCTCAACCAGCGAGAAAAGGTTACGTTTCTGCTGGCCGAGCAGAACACCAACATGGCTCTGCGCTATGCCGATTTTGGCTACATCCTCGAGAACGGCCGCGTGGTCATGGAGGGTGCGGCTGCAGAACTGGCTAACAACGAGGACGTCAAGGAGTTCTATCTCGGTATCTCTTCGGGGGAGCGCAAGAGCTTTCGCGAGTCCAAACACTACCGCCGCCGCAAACGCTGGCTCGCATGAGTACTGCGGATCACGCGGCGCGCTGCGGCGTTGCTCAAGGCCTCGTTTAGAAAACTAAACGTCGGCCTTTCGCGCCTTGCATCGCTTGGTGCTCCACAGTCCTCGCCGGTTGCAGCAAAGCGGGCGTTTTGCGCCCTCACTTACCATCGGAGCAAAGTGACATGTCCAAGTATTTCGACGCTCTTGAAACCCGCTCCTCAAGTGAGAGAGAGTCGGCGCTGGCGACACGCCTGCCGCAGCAGATCGCACATGCCAAGGCCAATACCGCCTGGTTTGCGGAATCCCTGAAGCAGGTAGATGCCGCGGCGATTGTTTCAGCGGCTGCGCTGGCTGGTTTGCCGGTGGTACGCAAACACGACTTGATCGAGTTGCAGAAGCAGCAGCGTCCGTTCGGCGGCCTGGCGGCATCGCGCTGGGGCCAGCTCGCGCGCGTATTTTCTTCGCCCGGGCCGATCTACGAACCGGAAGGGCGCGCCGCAGACTACTGGCGTACGGCGCGCGCCCTCTACGCGGCCGGTTTTCGCGCCGGCGACCTGGTGCACAACAGCTTCTCCTACCACATGACGCCGGGCGCCTGGATACTCGAAGCGGGGGCGCAGGCCCTGGGCTGTACCGTGTTTCCTGCGGGTGTCGGACAGACCGAGCAGCAGGTCGAAGCGATGGTCGACCTGCAACCCAACGGCTATGTCGGTACCCCATCGTTTCTGCGCATCCTGCTGCAAAAGGCCGACGAACTCGGCGCCAAGCTGCCGTCGCTGACCAAGGCTCTGGTGTCGGGTGAAGCCTTTCTGCCGCCGGTGCGCGACGAATTGCTGGCGCGCGGAATTGCCGGATACCAGGCCTATGCCACGGCCGAACTGGGTGTCATCGCCTATGAAACCGAGGCGCGCGAAGGTTTGGTTGTCGATGAGGGCGTAGTGGTCGAGATCGTGCGCCCCGGTACCGGCGATCCGGTGGCGGTCGGCGAAGTCGGCGAAGTGGTGGTGACCACCTTCAATGCCGACTATCCGTTGATCCGCTTCGGCACCGGCGACCTTTCGGCTTTCCTGCCCGGCGTTTCCTCCTGCGGCCGCACCAATATGCGCATCAAGGGATGGATGGGCCGCGCCGATCAGACCACCAAGATCAAGGGCATGTTCGTCCATCCCGAGCAGGTGGCCGCGGTGATCAAACGTCACCCGGAGATCAGCCGCGCGCGACTGGTGGTGACCAATCCGGACAGCAACGATTTGATGACCCTGAGTTGCGAAGCCGGGTTGAACCGGGGCGAGAATCTTGAAAAGAATATCGCCGACAGCGTTCGCGACATCACCAAATTGCGCGCCGAAGTCAGGCTGGTCGCGGTCGGCAGCCTGCCGAACGACGGCAAGGTGATCGAAGACAGCAGAAAATATGACTGAGTCCGGCGGACCTCTTGCGGGTCTGCGCATTCTCGATCTGACCCGGCTGCTGCCGGGTCCGGTGGCGACCATGCATCTGGCCGACCTCGGCGCCGAAGTGATCAAGATCGAGGACACTGGCGCCGGCGACTATGCCCGCGCGATGGGTCCCGGCGAACGCGCGGCGGGTGGCAGGGGCGGCGACAGCATGTTCTTTCGCATGGTCAATCGCAACAAGAAGAGCCTGCGCCTGGATTTGAAGCAGGCGGCGGGCGTCGAGGTTTTCCTGCGCCTGGCCAAGAATGCCGACGTAATTTTCGAAAGCTTCCGTCCCGGCGTGGTGGACAAGCTGGGCATCGGTTACCAGACGGTGCGGGAGATCAATCCGCGCATCGTCTATTGCGCCATCACCGGTTACGGTCAGACCGGCCCCTGGGCGGAACTCGCCGGCCACGACATCAACTACCTCGCCACTGCCGGGCTGCTCGATCAGATCGGCACCCATGACGGCACCACCAGCGGGGCGCCGGCGATTCCGAATCTGCAGATCGGCGATCTGCTCGGGGGAGCGCTTACTTCGCTGGCAGGTGTTCTTGCGGCAGTGATCGGTGCCAAGGCGAGCGGGCAGGGCAGTCATGTCGACGTGGCGATGACCGATGCCGTGCTGGCCCACACCATCTTTCCGCTGCTAACCACGCGGGTGCTTGGGCAGCCGGCGCCGCGCGGCGCCGATCTGCTGACCGGCGGTGTACCTTGCTACGGTGTGTATCGCACTGCCGATGACCGCTATCTTGCCGTCGGCGCCCTGGAACCCAAGTTCTGGCAGGCCCTCTGCGTGGCGATCGAGCGTCCCGACCTGGCTCCCTTTGGTCTCGCCACAGGCAGCGAAGGCCGTCGCGTGAAGAGCGAATTGGCCGCCCTGATCGGCGCCCGGCCGCTGACTCATTGGCAGCCCGTCTTCGCTGCAGCGGACTGCTGCGTCACGCCGATTCTGCGCATGGACGAGGCGATCAAGCACCCGCAAGTGGTCGCCCGCGAAATGGTGGTCGAGGTCGGCGGCACCCAACAGTACGCGCCGCCCTTCAAGCTTTCCGCCTGGCCCTGGGCGAACGCCACGCCGGCACCGACCTCCGGTGCCGACAGCGAAACGGTGCTGGCCGCGGCGGGCTTTGCGGAAACGGAAATTGCCGCCTTGCGCTCTGCGCAGGTAATCTGATGATGCCCCTGCGGAGTGGGCTAAGCCCGCAAACGACGCGGGCAAAGCACTCCGGATAGGCGGACCATGCATGTCGAATCCGCCGTCGTCCTCGCCCTTCTTCCCGACTTTGCGCTGATCCTGCTCGGCGCCGGCTTGCGCCGGCTGCTGCATCTGGGCGACCATTTCTGGACCGGGCTGGAGAAGCTGGTCTACTACGTCCTGTTCCCGGCGCTGCTGTTCAGCGGCCTGGTGAAGACGCGCATCGACTGGTCGACCGCGGCGCCGATGATCGGAGTTGCCGCCGGGGCGATGTGGACCGGCATGCTGCTGGGGCTCGTTGCGCGGCGCTGGCCGATTTCTCCGATTTCGTTCGCCTCGCAATACCAATGTGCGTTCCGATTCAATTCCTACATCGGTCTGGCCGTCGCGGGGACGCTCTATGGCGTGCCCGGCATCGCCGCGATGGGGATCGTCGTCGGCCTCATGGTGCCGCAGGCGAACACGGCTGCGGTATGGATGCTGGCGCGCCATGGCGAGACTGGTGTCTGGCGGGAACTGGCCAGAAATCCCCTGATCCTGGCTACGCTGGCCGGTGTTGCCGCAAATCTGGCGGGTTTCGAGCCGCCCGCCGTCTTGCTGCACTTTCTCGCGCGGCTGGCCGAGGCGGCGATTGCGCTCGGCTTGCTGGCGGTGGGAGCAGGCCTGCGCATAGTCGGCGCTGGCGGTGCGGCGACACACGCTGCTGCCGGCTATCTGCTGGTCGTCAAACTGGTCGCCATGCCGGCGATGGCTTTGCTGCTGATCCGCTGGTTCGGTCTGACCGGTATCCATGCTGACATCGCGCTGATATTCGCCGCGCTGCCGACCTCGAGCTCGGCCTACATTCTTGCCCAGCGCATGGGCGGCGACGGCGCGCGCGTGGCCTGGCTGATCTCCGCCAGCACCCTGCTCGGCATGCTGAGCCTGCCCCTGTGGCTTTCGCTGCGCTGACGTCGGCGCGCGAAGCGTTACTTGGCTTTACCGCCTTTTTTCGGCGGCGCCTGATCGGCTGCCGCGGGAGCGCTTGCGGCGTCAGGGGCCGCGGTCTGGCCGGCACCCTGCATGAAATTCCACGGCCACAGCGCCGGGTTGGCGAAGGGATTGGCGGTGGGGTCGGAACTGCCTGCCGACTGGCTGATGGCTTGCAGCGCAGACAGCGTCGCGCGCTGTATCTCAAGCCCCTGGATGGTCATCTGCAGCATGTTGAGATTGGTCTTGAGCCAGCCTTCGACCGCCTTGAGATCGGCAATCCGCTTCTCCAGTTCGTTGGTGTCCAGCGTCGGCGACACCAGGCCGGGCAGAGGCATTCCGGTATTGCCCCAAAGGGATTTCAGGAACTCCATCGGATCGGACGGGTTGGTGCTCATGGCGGTTGCTCCCTGGATAATTAAATCATCATACCGCTGTGGCCCCGTCCGCGCCAAGTCGCCGCGGACGGCGGATGCAGATTCAAACCAGCCCCAGCCGGACGCGCAAGGCGTCGCGTTCCGGCGCGGCGGCATCGATGCTGCGTCGCTTGACGTGGCCGAAGCCACGAATCTTCTCCGGCAGTTTGGCCAGGGCAATGGCGTCGCCCAGTGTTGTTCGCTCCAGCTTGGCCGGCAGCGCGGCGAGATCGGCTTCGTAGTCCGCCAGCAAAGTCCGCTCCAGTCGCCGCTCGTCGCTGCGCCCGAAAACATCCCAGCGCGAGCCGCGATAGCGGCGCGCCTTCGCCAGCCATTTGAACGCAGTCAGCATCCACGGGCCGAAGGCCATCTTTCTGATCTTCCCGGTCGTCGGATCGGGACGGGCGAGCAGCGGCGGCGCCAGATGAAACTTCAGCGTGTAGTCGCCGTCGAAACGCTCGCTGATCTTCTGCAGAAAGTCGGTCTCGGCATACAGGCGCGCCACCTCGTATTCATCCTTGATCGCCATCAGCTTGAACAGATTGTGCGCCACGGCTTCCGTCAGCTGCGATGAGTTGATGGCCGATTCCGCGGCGCGGATCTGCTCCACCTGCGTGCGATAGCGGGCGGCGTAGGCGGCGTCCTGATACTCGGTGAGGAAGCTCACGCGCTTCGCAATCAATTCGTCGAGAGTCGGTGCTGGCGGCACGGCAGCCTGCGGCCTGGCATAGGCCGCCACGGCCGCCAGATCGTGCGCTGCCCGCCGGCCCCAGAGGAAGGCGGCGCGACTCATCGCCACGGCCGTGCCGTTGAGTTCGATGGCGCGATCGATGGCCTCCCATGACACCGGCACCATTCCCTGCTGCCAGGCGTAGCCGAGCAGGAACAGGTTGCTGCCGATCGAGTCCCCGAGCAGACGCAAGGCGAGGTCCGAGGCATCGACGAAATGGGCGGCGTCGCTGCCGACCGTTTCGGCGACCACCGCCTGCATGCGCGCCAGCGGAAATTGCCAGTCCGGATTGCGGGTGAAATCGGCGGTCGGGGTTTCCGCGCAATTCACCACCACGCGCGTGCGGCCGCTCCGCATGCGCGTCAGGGCGTCGGGCGACGCGGTGACGATGACATCGCCGCCGATCACGGCGTTGGCCTCCCCGGTGGCCACGCGCACGGCATGAATGGCTTCCGGATCGTCGCAGATGCGCACATGGGAAAGCACGGCGCCGCCTTTTTGCGCGAGCCCCGTCATGTCGAGCACGGTGACGCCCTTGCCGTCAATGTGCGCGGCCATGCCGATCAGGGCACCGATGGTGACCACGCCGGTGCCGCCGACGCCGGTAATCAGAATGCCGTAGGGCTTGGCCGTCGAAGCAAGAGTCGGCTCCGGCGGCACGCCGAATGCATCACTGCCAGCGTTCGGTCCTCCCAGGCCGCGGCCTTTCTTGACGCTGCCACCCAGCACCGAAACGAAGCTGGGACAAAAGCCCTTCTCGCACGAGTAGTCCTTGTTGCAGGCGGACTGGTCGATCGCGCGCTTGCGGCCGAATTCGGTTTCCACCGGCACCACGGCGAGGCAATTCGACTGCACTCCGCAATCGCCGCAGCCTTCGCACACGGCCTCGTTGATGAACAGGCGGCGCGGCGGATCGATCATCTTGCCGCGCTTGCGGCGGCGACGTTTTTCGGCGGCGCAGGTCTGGTCGTAGATGATGGCCGAGACGCCGGGGCATTCGCGCATCTCGCGCTGAATGACATCCAGCTCATCACGATGCCGGATCGGCACGCCGTGCGGCAGGTCGGGGTGGCCGTAGGCGCGCGCGGTGCCGTCGGTGACGACGACGATATGGCCGACGCCTTCGGCATGCAGTTGCGCGGCGATCTGCGGCACCGACAGGTTGCCGTCGTGGGGCTGACCGCCGGTCATGGCTACGGCGTCGTTGTAGAGAATCTTGTAGGTGGCGTTGACGCCGGAGGCAATCGCGGCGCGGATGGCCAGCGAGCCGGAATGAAAGTAGGTGCCGTCGCCGAGATTGACGAAGACATGGCGCTGCTCTGTGAAAGGCGCCTGCCCCATCCAGGCGGCACCTTCGCCGCCCATGTGGGAAAAGGTGCTGGTGGCGCGGTTCATCCACAGCACCATGAAATGACAGCCGATGCCGGCCAGCGCGCGCGAACCCTCCGGCACGCAGGTCGAGGTGTTGTGCGGACAGCCGGGACAGAAGTAGGGGGTGCGCGCAATCGGGATTACCGGGGCGGCGGAGCGCTCCTTGGCTTCAATGACGGCGAGGCGGTCGCGAATGCGCGGCGAGGTGAAGTGGCGGCCGATGCGGTCGGCGATCACGCGCGCAATTTGCGCGGGAGAGAGTTCGCCGGAGGCCGGCAGCAACCAGCGGCCGTTGGGCAGCGCCCATTCGCCCTTCTCGTCGAACTTGCCGATCACGCGCGGGCGCACGTCCTCGCGCCAGTTGTAGAGTTCTTCCTTGAGCTGGTACTCGATCAGCTGGCGCTTTTCTTCGACCACCAGAATCTCTTCCAGTCCTTCGGCGAAGCGGCGCACACCGTCCGACTCGAGCGGCCAGACCATGCCGACCTTGTAGAGGCGGATGCCGATTTCGGCGGCGAGCGCATCGTCGATGCCAAGGTCATCGAAGGCCTGGCGCACGTCGAGATAGGACTTGCCGGTGGTGATGATGCCGAGGCGTGGGTTGGGCGCATCGATGACAATCTGATTGAGCCGGTTGGCACGGCAATAGGCCAGCGCGGCATACAGCTTGTGGTCGAGCAGGCGCGCTTCCTGCAGCAGACGGTCGTCCGGCCAGCGGATGTTGAGACCGTCCGCCGGCAAGGCGTAATCGGTGGGCAGCACGATGCGCACGCGGTCCGGCGAAATGTCCACCGAGGCCGAGGATTCAACGGTATCGGCCACGGCCTTGAAGCCGACCCAGCAACCCGAATAGCGGCTCATGGCCCAGCCATGCAGTCCGAGGTCGAGGTAGTCCTGTACGCCGGCCGGCACCAGCACCGGCATCATCGCCGCCTTCAGCGCGTGCTCCGACTGGTGGGCCACGGTCGACGAGCGCGCGGCGTGATCGTCACCGGCGATCGCCAGCACGCCGCCGTGCTTCCAGGTGCCGGCGGAATTCGCGTGCTTGAAGACATCGCCGCAGCGGTCGACGCCCGGCCCCTTGCCGTACCACATGCCGAATACACCGTCATGTTTGGCGCCGGGTGAGAGATTGACTTGCTGCGTGCCCCATAGCGCCGTGGCGGCGAGGTCCTCATTGACGCCGGGCTGGAACACGATCTGGTTTTGGCTGAGGTGCTGCTTGGCTTTCCACAAGGCCTGATCGAGTCCGCCCAGGGGCGAGCCGCGGTAGCCGGACACGTAGCCGGCGGTGTTCAGCCCGGCCAGCGCGTCGCGTTGGTGCTGCAGCAGCAGCAGTCGAACAAGCGCCTGGGTGCCGGTAAGAAACACCCGGCCTTGACTGAGGGCGTATTTGTCCTCGAGGGTGATGTTGCGCAGTGGCGCGTTCATGGCTGCTCCTGAATTTTGTGGACCTCGGAGACGCTTGGCCTCGTGGGCCGTGCATCATGCCTTGCCGCCCTGGGTCAGGGTGGCGGCAGAATCTTACCCGGATTCAGGATGTTGTCGGGATCGATGGCCCGTTTCAGCGCCCGCATCAGGTCGATGGCCACCTCGCCATGCTCCAGCGTCATGTAGGCCTGCTTGCCGATGCCGATGCCGTGCTCGCCGGTGCAGGTGCCGTCCATGCGGATGGCGCGCTGCGCCAGGCGCGAGGCGAAGCCCTGGGCGCGGGCGAGTTCCTCGTCGTCTTCCGGGTCGACCAGCAGCACCATATGGAAATTGCCGTCGCCGACATGGCCCACCAGCGGTGCGGTGAGGCCGCTGGCCTCGAGATCCAGATAGGTTTCGTCGATGCAATCGGCCAGCAGGGAGATCGGCACGCAGACATCGGTGGTGAGGGCCCGGCAGCCGGGCTTGAGGCCGATGCCGGCGTAGTAGGCATCGTGGCGGGCCTGCCACAGCCGGGTTCGATCCTCGGGCCGTGTCGCCCACTCGAAATCTTGCCCGCCGTGTTCAGCGGCAATCGCCTGCACCGTCTCGGCCTGCTCCTTGACCCCGGAGGGCGAGCCATGGAACTCGAAAAACAATGTCGGCTCTTCGCGCAGCGTGGTCTTGCTGTGGCGGTTGATGGCGGTGATGGCCAGCTTGTCCAGCAGTTCGATGCGCGCCACCGGGACGCCGAGCTGGATGGTCTGAATCACTGTCTTGACGGCGGCCGCCAGGCTTGGAAACGCACAAACGGCGCTGGAGATGGCCTCCGGCACCGGATACAGCCGCACGGTGAGTTCGGTGATGATGCCCAGCGTGCCCTCGGAGCCGACCATCAGGCGCGTCAGGTCATAGCCGGCCGCCGACTTGCGCGCGCGGCCGCCGGTCTTGAGGATGCGTCCATCCGGCAGCACCACGGTCATGCCGAGCACGTTCTCGCGCATGGTGCCGTAGCGCACGGCGTTGGTGCCGGAGGCGCGCGTCGCCGCCATGCCGCCGAGGCTGGCGTCCGCTCCCGGATCGATCGGGAAGAACAGTCCGGTGCCATTCAGCGCCGCGTTGAGCGCTTTGCGCGTGACGCCGCATTGCACCGTGGCATCGAGATCCTCCTGGCGCACGGCGATGATGCTGTTGAGCGCCGCCAGATCGATGCAGACTCCGCCGTGCACCGCCAGCAGGTGACCCTCAAGCGAGGTGCCGGTGCCAAAAGCGATGACCGGGGTGCGATAGCGGTGACACAGGCTGACGATTTCCGCGATTTCGGCAGTGGATTCAGCGAATACCACGGCATCCGGCGGCATCGGTGCGTGCGATGATTCGTCCTTGCCGTGATGCAGTCGAACCGCCGCGGCGACGGAGAAGCGCGCACCGAAGCGGGAGGCGAGGGTCGCGGCCAGTTCCTGCGGCAACGGTGGTCGGTCGGTGGGGGCGTTCATGGCGATCTCCGTCGTTGGGGGTGTGGCCGGATTCTACGCCGCGCCCATGCAGCATTAGTTGCGGCCACTGCGCATAACGCCAAAATCGGCAAGGGGTGCGGGCCTCGTTCCCCGCTGGGGCATCAAGCCGCCGGCAGCGCCCACCGAAACTTATTTTTCGGACGCCATTCTCCTCGGCGCTCTCGCCGCCTCGTTCGATTGCCACGCAGTCCGGCCTTCGCTGCCAGGACAGGCTAAATCGTTATGGATGTCTTAGCCATTGACGGCAGTGCTGAATTTAGAGATAATCACTGGTTCAGCTGGAGGGGTTCCCGAGCGGTCAAAGGGATCAGACTGTAAATCTGACGGCTCTGCCTTCGAAGGTTCGAATCCTTCCCCCTCCACCAGCAGGTTG
>Ga0172379_10000694_pt1 | contig 80289 bp, 91 predicted proteins | sample GrowelOW334metaG_FD_119756 | JGI IMG/M metagenome (GOLD analysis project Ga0172379, IMG submission 119756) | Groundwater microbial communities from an aquifer near a municipal landfill in Southern Ontario, Canada - Groundwater well OW334 metaG | ecosystem: Environmental > Aquatic > Deep... | reverse complement strand
GCCTTATCCACGCCGCCAGCGTTCATCCTGGACCAGGATCAAATCCTCAAATAAGAAGTGAACACAGAAAGATGTCTACGCACATGAAGACGGATGCATTCCGTTTTCATGCGCGTATCGTTCTTAACTGCTTCTGCTTCAATTGGGACAACTAAAAAAATCCTTAATCTTTTTCTTATTTATTGAATCGCACATTCAATGCTATTTAACTTTCAAAGTGCGCGTTCCAGAGGAAAATATAGACTTCTGAAAAGCTTGTTCATTATAGGGACGAGCAAACAAATGTCAAGAGTGTTTTTTGTGCATCTTTAAGACTTGCCATCTTAAGGATTCTATGTACAATAAGGTGGTTATTACTACTAATATGAAAAAAGAAATTCACCCCGTATACAATCCAAAAACGACCGTAACGTGTGCTTGTGGTAATGAATTTATCATCGGATCAACCGTGAAGTCTATTGAGGTTGAAATCTGTTCAAAATGTCATCCATTCTACACTGGCAAGCAAATGCTTGTGGACACCGCAGGCCGCGTAGAACGCTTTAAAGCAAGAAAAGCAAAAGCTGAAGCACCTATAGAGAAAAAGGTGCGTGTAAAAAAACCCAAGGTAATTGGAAAAAAAGTAACATCAGGCGCAAAATAACCACGGAACATTATGGAATTAAAAGCAACAACACGTGAAATATTTGGAAAAAAGGTGAAACTCTTGCGTCAAGCAGGACTTATTCCCGCAGAACTTTTTGGTAGTGGCATTCCCAATGAGCATTTGAGTGTTTCTAAAAAAGAATTTATTAAAGTATATCGCGCCGTAGGTGAACATGAACTCGTTACTATCAATATTGAGGGAGGAAAGAAAATCCCTGTCCTTATTACCGACGCAGTACGGAATGCGCTTAGCAATGAGTTTTTCTCAGTTGATTTTCATGCAGTGAAAATGGACGAGAAAATTCGAGTAAAAATTCCACTTATATTTGAAGGAGAAGCTCCCGCAACAAAAGCCGGATTCCCTGTTATTAAAGTTATGGATGAAATCGAAGTCGAAACGTTTCCTGGAAAAATGCCTCACTCATTCACCGTGAACCTCACAGTCCTTGATGAGCTCGGAAAAAGCATCCATATGAGCGATATCAAAATACCGAAGGATGTAAGAATATTCCTTACTGACGAAACAGTAATTGCAACTGTGGGAGAAAAAACAAAAGCAGAAGAAGTAGTAGCTCCTGTTGCCCCCGAACCAGTTGCCGCACCAGAAGTAGAAGCGACACCAACTGAAAAGAAATAGAATCTACAAAAATCTCCCGCTCCTCGCGGGAGATTTTCTTTATATTCATATAGATTTTAGGACAGCTCCCAGTGTATAATAAGATTGTATGCGCTTTGTTTTTTCTAAAAAAAGTGTCTTTTTTCTATCGGCCACACTTCTTGTGGCGTCCTTCTTCTACCCTCTTGCGCCATCTCTTGATGATTTCTTCTATGTCTCTGCGGCAACAACTACAACCACTCCATCTTCCTCAACAAGTACTACCCCAGAAAAAAGTGACAGCGCAATAAAGCAGGAACAACGCACAGAACTTGAGAGCCAACTCGCAGACCTCGAAAAACAAATTGATGAGCATCAGAAGACTATTAGTCAATACCAAAAAACAGGAAAAACACTAAACGGAGAAATTGCATCTCTTAATGCGCGAATTGCAAAAATAAATCTTCAGGTAAAAGGAGTTACTCTCACTCTTACAAAACTCAATCAGGAAATTAATGAAACACAGCGAAATATTAACGTATCTGAAAATAAAATTGATACAAATAAAGAAGCACTTTCAGGAGCTATCCGCAGCGTAGAAGAGACAGATAGAAAAAATCTTGTATCTATTCTTTTTGCTCAAGCAAACCTTTCCGATTTTTTTGGAAGTATTAATGACATCATGCTTATCCAAGATGGCATTCGTACGAAGTTAGACGAGATTACAAAACAAAAGCAGGAGCTCCTTGCAACAAAAGAAGAGCTTGCACAGAAAAAAGAAGACCAGGAAAATATTCGCGCTCTTCAACTCGCACAAAAGAAAAATCAAGAAGTGGCTCAATCTCAAAAATCAACGCTCTTAAAAGCAACAAAAGGAAAAGAAGCGGAGTATCAAAAAATTCTTAAGAAAACACAAGAAAGCGCCGCACAAATCAGAAGTCGTATCTTCGAGCTTTTGGGTGGTGGTGAGCTTACTTTTGAAAAAGCATATAACTATGCGCGTCTCGCAGAGGGCGCCTCAGGTGTACGAGCCGCACTTATTCTTGCAATTTTGAGTCGCGAATCGCTTCTTGGAAAAAATGTGGGCCAATGTAGCTACACTACTGCCATGCATCCAACGCGTGATATTCCCTACTTTCTCACTCTCTTAAGTAGGTTGGGTATTGACCCCGCATCCACCGCAGCAAAAGTATCGTGTGCAAATTCACATGGCTCATATGGAGGTGCGATGGGCCCCGCTCAATTCATCCCTTCCACGTGGAAAATATACGAGGCAAAAATCTCAAACGTAACAAAAACAAATCCACCTAATCCATGGAATAATTCAGACGCATTCGTGGCCACTGGTGTGTATATCCGCGATCTTATGGATTCAAAATCATGTATTGATTACGGAAATCAAATACCAAATCAAGCTCAAATGCTTCGTGAGCGTTGTGCGGCCGCAAAATATTATGCGGGAGGTAATTGGTATACCTATCGATTCTGGTATGGAGAACCAGTGGTGACTAAAGCAAATTCATTTGAGAAAGATATTGCAGTATTAAAAGGATAAACAATAAAATACTCCCGCATCATGCGGGAGTATTTTATTGTGGTTTATTCTCTTTTTCTACAGCTAATTTTGCAAATGTCTCAAAAATCTTATCCATCTCACCGTCCATAATTCCTTCAAGATTTCCCCACTTTTTTCCAATACGATGATCAGTCACGCGATCATCGGGATAGTTATAGGTGCGAATTTTTTCTGAGCGATCTCCTGAGCCAATTTGAGCTTTACGAATATCGCCCACCGATCCTACTGCACTTGCCTGCTGCATTTCAAAAAGCTTTGCGCGTAATATTTCCATAGCTTTATCGCGATTTGCATGTTGTGAACGTTCCACACGACACGAAACCACAATACCAGTGGGCTTATGCAAGAGACGGACTGCCGTTTCTACCTTGTTCACATTCTGTCCGCCAGGACCACCTGCTCGAGAAAAAGTAACCTCAAGATCGCTTTCTTTCATCTCTACTGCCTTTGATTCTACTATTGGCAAAATAGCTACCGAAGCAGTAGATGTATGAATTCTTCCCTGGCGCTCTGTCACAGGCACACGCTGCACGCGATGCACTCCCGACTCTTGTTTAAGAGTATCATAGACCCCATGTCCTTTTATTTCAGCTACCATTGTCTTATACCCTTTTGCGCCGCTTTCGCTTGCGTCTAAGATTGAAAAATTCCAATTACGCTTTGCGGCATAACGCTGATACATATGTGCCAAATCACCCGCAAAAAGAGAGGCTTCATCACCACCAGTTCCTGCACGAATTTCTAAGAGAATTTTATTGATGTCTTTCGTTTCCATAGCAACCTTATTAAACCTTAAAACTAAAAACCCCGCAAACTGAGTAATATTACAAATAAAATCCCGCATCACTAGTAAGTGAATGCGGGATATATATCATTCATATCTAACCGAATAAGTCTTGCCACCACTATCAATAACTAAACCGTCCTTAAGTTCGACCGCCACTGCATTATTTGACTGATTTGCAGGGACCTTACACTCAACTTCAAATGAATATATTTTTTCGGGCTCAATACTTTCTATAAGTCCATTGGTAATGGTAACTGCCCCAGAGATAATAGTAATTTCTTTCTTCTTTTTATTAAGAAGACGGAAATCGAATGATGACCTTCTAATATCTATGAAATCTTCTGCTCCTACCGTTGCAGTTTTATATCTCATCATTCCGGTAATTTTCAATATATTATAGAGAGGATTCTTATCCTGCACCTTGCTGAATATCAACGTCTTGGAAATATCTATAGAGCCAGTTTTTAGACTTCCCACTCCCTCTCCCGCAAGAAGAAAGGCTCCTTGTATTGCAGCGCTTACGCAACCACTTAAAGAAATACCAACAAACAAACTGATTACCACAAATACGATTACCGACATCTTTTTCATACAACCTCCTTCAAATAAGTGAAAAAAATAATAAGAATTTTTTTTAATAACTGGCTGCAGTATTAAATAAAAAAGGAATGCTGTCAAATCATTCCTTTTTACTACTTCTCTTATTTCATTCGAGAAAAAAGTCTTACTTTTTCTTCTACCACACGCTCAATTTCTGCAATAACTGCGGGCATCATTTTATATGGCGCAATCTCTTCTGGATGTTCTTTCAAAACTTCTTCGAGTTCCTTACGCCACACATAACGAAGTTCGGTTGAAATATGGATAATGGAGACTCCCGAATCAATTGCCGCAAGAAAATCTGTGTTCGTATTTCCTGAACCTCCATGGAGCACAAGTGGAATTAAAACAGCCTTCTTAATGGCGCGAATACGCTCAATATTAAGTGCGGGGTCTGGTACGTGTGCAAACATTCCATGAATATTCCCTACTGCCGGTGCAAGCATATCGATTCCCGTTGCATCAACAAAATGCTTTGCTTCATCAGGTTTTGTAAGATCCTCAAGATTAATTGCGGCCCCTTTCGGAATCTCCTTTCTAATTTCGGATGCACTTCCAATATATCCTAGTTCAGCCTCAATAAGGATAGAGGGGTTAATCCCTCGGATGATTGAAACCGCTTCTTTTGTTTGGCGTATATTCTCCTCAAATGATAATTTCCCACCATCAAAAAGGATTGCATCAAATCCTGCTTCGGCTGCCTCACGAACCTTATCCAGAGAATGAGTATGGTCCGCATTAAGAAAAAGGCGAAACCCACCCTCTCTCGCATGTTCATCATTGTAGCTTCGAATAAAATCAACTACATGAGGTACCCCCAAATAATCTCGTTCTCCTTCCGAAACACCGATAATAATTGGTATATTCAAGCGCACACCCACATGTGAAATTGCTTTCAATTGTTCAAGATTGCCAATATTAAAATGCCCAATTGCAATCTTATTTCGTTCCGCACTCTTTATGATATTAAGAAGTAGATTCATAAACTATATTTCGAAATATCCGCGTAAAAGATGTTTCTTTGAATATTCCTCAAGTTCTTTGCGACTAAAATATTGCATAAAAATCTCATTCCAAAGAGCCTCTTGATGATGATAAAGAAAGCGTACCTCTTCGTGCTTTTTTACAAGACTCATTACAGTATCCACAAGATCAAAGCTTACCAAAATATCATTCCCCATTTCATCCTTAAAATAATCTCCAACCCAATCGAGATCACGCCAAAATTTCAAATCATTCCCCATGCCACTAAAAAGATCTCCCGATGCTTCGAGATCCTCTTCGGCTTTCTCCCAATGAATTGCTTCTGGGTTGATATGGGGAACGGAAAGTCGCCAATCATTCTCGTCATCTTTCGTAAGATAGCGTTGAATAACAAGCCATCGGGAAGTATCACCACTCACAAAAAGGTTCTGGTCATTGACCGTGTCTCCACGCAAAAGTGAAATAAGATGCATGGCAAATGTTTTCGGGTTTTTTGCAATCTCACGAAACATATCAGAATAAAAAGGAATTTCGTGAGTATAGTGATAGATGAGGGTCATCATGCGGAGAAGCTCTCCAGATATACCCAACGAGACAGGAATTACAAAAAGAACACCGAACTCTTTCAAGTGGCTCACATTGTGCCACTTTTTCATCACAAAAATCTTCGCGTACTTACTCCATTTTTGAGAAAGTGCACGAACTTCAACCTCACGCTCCTCAAAATCATCAGGAGTGAGTTTTTCATAGTGAATAAAAAATGCCTTATTAAGCCACTCATTTCCTTCAATAAAACGGAGTGCAGCAAGAATTTCTACAATATCTTCTTTTGCGAGCATCTCTGCCACCGTAGTATATCCAAGATATGCCATCACTTTCTTTGGTGGCTCATTCGTGAGTAATTCAATTGCCTTCTCTTTTTTGAGAAAAAAACCTTTAGGAATCTTTGCAACCTTCTTTACGGCATTTACTGCAAGAGTAAAATCTTCATTAGTGGTACATTTATTTGCTCCTATGCCATCACATAATTTAACATCGCTCGTTTCCACCTTTGCAATAAGCGCATCAAATACTTCTTTTGCGTGCGCATCGCGTGGAAGTTCAAGACGTTCGAGACGATCTTTAATGCGTACCTCATTCTCATACATCATGCGTTCAAAAACTCCTGTTTTTCCGGTTGCAAGAGAAAGACGCTTCTCAATAGTGAGAATATAATCCTTATCAACTCTAAGAATCTTTGCTATTTTCTCCTGTGCGGTCATCATACAACGTTAATTATTCTTCCTTAACGTGACTCGATATCGAGATCGAGAAACTGCCATCGTTTATTTTTAAAATCGTTTTCGGAAAGAATTCCTTCCTGTGCTCCAATATGTTCCACTACCGATGTTGCATTTGCTGCTGCAAGACGTAAAGCAAAACAAATATCGTTCGAACGTATAAAGCCAACCACAAACCCTGATCCAAATGCGTCACCCGCACCAGTACGATCCACACATACATTTTCTTTAAATGTGCCACATCGATATACGTGAGTACCATCTGAAACAATGGCACCACGAGGACCATCTGTCATAATAGTAATTCCATTAATTAACTGGTCGAGTTTTCGAAAGACGCCTTTTTCATTTTTATATGGCATATCAACAAGAGATGCCGCTTCTTCACGATTCATAATCACAATATCTGATTGTGCAATAATCATTTTAACATCAGTAGATGATTTCTCGAGGTAATGACGAGAGGGATTAAATGCGATCTTTGTTCCCTGTTTTTTGAGTAAAGTGACAATTTCTTTTATAAGAGATGTTGAAATGTCACCAGGAGCAATATATGCCCATTTTGCTTTAAGTCTCGAAAAAGTAACTTCTTTCTTACTAAGAGGGGTGCCGCGAAACACGAGTACGGTACGTTCCCCGCCCGGTGCCAAAAGAATTGTCGAATAGTCTGTTTCTCCTGTGTGTACTTCATTTAAAATAGCAATCTTCTCATCCTTCAACTCTTGTGCGATTTCTTTTCCTGCTTCGTCACTACCCACCTTTGCAAGCATTGCTGTTTTAAATCCTTGTCGCGCAAAAGTAACTGCAGCATTTGCGGCGTCTCCCCCCGTAGAACGCACCAGCTTATCCACTTTAAGCTTCGAACCTAACGCAAAACACTCTGCCTCTCCAGTTATAAATCCAAGCTGAGCCAGATGTTTTGGATCGCGTAGTACCTTAAAAAGTGAGCTAGTAAGGAATACATCCCTCGTTGCAGTTCCTATAGTGAGGATGTCAAATATTTGCATAATGGCTTATTTCTTCCATTATACCCTACTTTAACCAACCTTCACAGACACTAAAAACCTCCCAAAGGAGGTGTGAGGTCTATTAATACTATTACTTTCGTTTTACTACTGTGCGAACCGCACGCACAATGTCGTTCACTCCCATGCCGTATTTTTCAATAAGTTCTGCAGGTTTTCCTGATTCTCCAAACACACCGCGCATTCCTATAAATTCTTGTGGTATTGGATGCTGTGTTACAAGAAGCTCTGCAATTGCACTACCCATACCGCCTGCAATTTGATGCTCTTCTGCACTTACAAATGCTCCCGTTCTTTTTGCTGCGACAAGAAGTGTCACTTCATCAAGCGGTTTTATTGTATGATTATTTATTACCATTACCTCAACACCCTCTTCTTCAAGTTTCTGAGCCGCAAGAAGTGCGGCATATACGAGAGCTCCACATGCCACAATGGTAGCTACTGGTTTTTTCGAATCCCAAAGTATTTCTGCCTTTCCCGGAATAAACGGCGATTTTTCAGTAGTGACAATTGGTGTTTTTTCTCGTGCAAATCGCAAATACATTGGACCCCATATTTTTGCTGCAGCAACTGTTGCCTTTCTTGCCTCAATGGCATCGCATGGCACAATCACTTTCATATTTGCCATAACTCTCATAGTCGCGATATCTTCTACTGCTTGATGTGTCGCGCCATCGGGCCCCACAGAAATACCCGCATGATGTCCTGCAATTTTCACATTTGCATCGTTATATGAAATAGTCGTACGAATCTGTTCCCAATTTCTTCCAGGAGAAAATGTAGCGTAGGAAGAAATGTAGGGAATCTTTCCGGAAACCCCCAAACCTGCTGCGATCGTTGCCATATTCTGTTCTGCCACACCTACTTCAAAAAATCGCTCAGGGAATTTCTTTGCAAACTCCTCGGTGCGCGTTGATTCCTTAAGATCTGCGCAAAGCACTACCACGTTTTTATTCTGTTCTCCCACAATCAAAAGTCCTTCACCGTAGCCATCGCGAATTGGCTTCTGTTCCACATCTGCATCAAACACTTTCTTATTTACTTTTGCAGTTATATTAATCATGTTCACTCTTTATTCGTCCTCCAAGTGACCGTAATTCAGCGAGCGCTTTTTTTGCCTCCCCTTTATTCGGTGGTTTTCCATGCCACAAATAATTACGTTCCATAAAACTCACACCCTTCCCAGGAATGGTATGCGCGATAATAAGTGTTGGCGCCTCATAAATTGCCTGAGCTTCAAACACCGCATCTACAAAATCACTAATATTATGACCATCTATCTCAATCACATGCCATCGAAATGCCTCGTATTTTGCACGAATTGATTCAAGTGGCATTACATCTTCAGTAAATCCATCAATTTGAATATTATTCCGATCCATTACCGCAATAAGATTTGAAAGACGATGCTTTCCCGCAAACATAACCGCCTCCCATATATTCCCTTCGTTCTGCTCACCATCAGACATGAGACAATAGGTATAATTTTTTTTGTTGTCCAATTTTGCCGCAAGTGCAATACCGATTGCCTGCGAAAGACCTGAACCTAATGGTCCTGATGTTGTTTCAAGTCCTGGAAGTGAACCGCGATGAGGGTGTCCTTGAAGACGCGAATTAAGCTTCCTCAAAGTTCGTAATTCATCAACAGGGAAATATCCTGCAAATGCCATGGCGACATATAGGACAGGGCAAATATGCCCATTTGAAAGCACAAGTCGGTCGCGTTCACTCCAATCTGGCTTTTTCGGATTATGTTTCAATATATGAAAATACAGAGCAGTAACAATATCTGCCATACCAAGTGGTCCTGCAGAATGTCCTGAACCCGCTTCAAGAAGTGTTTGAATGATAAATTCACGAACACGATTCGCTGTTTCTTCTAATTGTTTTAATTTTTTCTCATGAAGTGCTTCCATTTTATTTAGTATACCACCCTTTCTTACAAAATCTGCTGTAGTGTTGTGTACGCCTGTGACGGATTATCACTTGTAAATATATACGATGATACGGAAATGATCGTTGCTCCTACATCAAAAACTTTTTTTGCAACTATAGGATTTACTCCCCCATCAATTTCTATTATCGCGTTGGGAATTCTCCCTTTTAATACTTTTATCTTGTTGATAATTGCTACATCAAATTCCTGACCAGAAAGCCCTGGTAAAACTGCAAGAAGCTGAAACGAAGAAACAATATCCTTATACGGCATAAATGCTTCTATTTCAGTCTCAGGATTTGCTGAAAGCATAAGTTCAGCACCAAAATTTTTACATATAGTTACTATATTGAGAAAAATACTCTCCTTCTTCGCTTGAAAAGACTCTACATGTACAATGATGCGCTTTGCACCAATCGTTAACCACTTCTCAATAACATCTTCGGGATTCATAACCATAAGGTGGATTTCAAGTTTTGCAGGCGCGTGTGCAAACGTTTCTGGAGTATTCCATGTACGCGAATTCGCAAAGACACCATCACTTACATCAACGTGTAACCACGTACACGAAAGATGGCGCGCAATTTCAAATCGTTCCTTTACGCATTTCTCTTCCTCACAATTAATACCGGGAATTACTTCCATACTATGCGGGATCCTCACCATGCAAGGGCCTCATACGTTCCATTTCGACTTGTGCAATTCCCTCAATCCTTCTCCGATGTCTCGCTTCTTTTGAAAAAGGGGTCTGAATCCACGTAAGTACTATTTTCTTTGTTTGCTCTTCATTTAAATAATTCGCACCAAGACACAATATATTTGTATCGTCGTCATTTCTACTATCAAACGCTTGGTCTGGGGTAAGTGCGAGTGCCGCGCGCACATTAGGATGTTTATTTGCCACAATATCCATCCCTATGCCAGATCCACAAATAAGAATCCCGCGATTATGGTCATAATCGATACTTACTCGTTCTGCAACACGCTTTGCAAAATCTACATAACTATCCGTTTCGTCGTAATGATCATTCCCCACATCAACGACTGGATATCCGCCGTATTTCAACATGCCACTTAAAAATTCTTTAAGCTTAAATCCACGATGATCTGCACCAATATAAATAACCATTCCTTTTATTATAGCGGAACTCCTTCCGGCTGAAAATCATCATTTATACGCGTAGGAATAGAAAGCACATTCACAAGTTTTGCATCTTTAATCGTGGCAACAAACATAATGCCACGTCGTGTTTCTTCAGAAAATGTCTGGTCAAATACAAAATTTCCAAGACTATACGCAATCCAACCATTATTATATTGTTCGATTTCTTGTGCCACATGGGGATGAGTTCCTACCACAAGATCCGCCCCCGCATCAATAAACGCATGTGCGAGTCGTTGCTGTTCGCTATTTGATTTCTCTTTATACTCATCACCCCAATGTATAAGAACCACTACAATATCTACTGACTGCTTAAGAAGTGTTACCGCCTCACTCACGCGCGCCTCACTAAAATTACTTATTCCTGGAACATTTCCTTTTGCATTTAAACTCTTTGGATAGAGATCAGTATAGGAAAGCATTCCAATACGATTCTTTTTTACCTCAAGAACAAGTGGTAAATTGGCCTCTTCTTCATTTCTTCCTGCTCCTACGGTCAAAATACCATTCTCACGCAAAAGAGAAATGGAGTCAGAAAGCGCATCACGCCCCCAGTCCCACATATGATTATTTGCAAGAGACATAACATGAAAACCCGCAAACGTGAGTCCTTGTATTGTTTTAGGATCTGCACGAAATGAATAGATACTTCCTTGATTTCTTCCACGAGAAGATACGGGGCCCTCAAGATTTCCAATAACCACGTCAGCGGCTTGCGTAGTACTCGCAATCAAAAGAAATGGCAGAGTCATATCATTCGCCTTGCTCATCCTTTTCCCCACACTTCGTGAAAGCATTACATCTCCCGTGAAAAGGAGTGTGGTATTTTTCTGCTCCTCCTCAAGAGCAATAATCTTCGTATTCATCATCTCTCGATACTGTGAGGAAAGTGTAGCCGCAAGTGCAGAAGAATTTGCAGCATGAAAACGTTCAATAGAAAGCTCAGCCGAAAATTGTAAAAGACTCACAATGGCTACGAGTACCACCGCGTAGAAAATAAAATGATTTTTTCGCATAACAGACTCCTCAGTTGTACTACATTATAAGAAACTCGCAACACGGAGCACGTGTTTTACAAGTGTCGATACATATCCAGCCTCGTTGTCGTACCACACAAGCACTTTTACAAGATTACCACCTACTACTTTTGTAAATCCTAAATCTACAATGGCAGCATAGGGCTCATTAATAATATCGGAAGATACCAATTGTTCTTCACTTACTTTAAGAATTGATTTCCAACGAGGATCTTCTGCCGCTTTCTTAAAAATATTGTTCACTTCCTCTACTGAGGTATCTCGTTTTGCAATAAACGTAATATCGGCAAGTGATCCGGTTGGCACTGGTACACGAATTGCAATACCATCAAATTTTCCCTCAAGTTCTCTAATAACTCGTGTAACTGCGATTGCAGCCCCTGTCGTTGAAGGAGAAATATTTTGTGAGGCAGCACGCCCTCTCCTATAATCCTTTCCTTTCGTCGGGCTGTCCACAATACTCTGTGTTCCCGTATACGCGTGCACCGTATTCAAAATTGCTTTTTCAATACCAGGATTCTCCATCATAATCTGAATTACAGGTGAAACTGCATTCGTGGTGCACGATGCGTTTGAAGTAAGTGATACTCCCTTTGCATCATTTTCATTTACACCAACAAGTACAGTCTTCCCACCAAAAGTGCCATCGGCATCTTTTGCAGGAGCAGTAATAACTACCTTTTTTGCACCAGCATCCAAATGTACCTTTGCTTTTTCATACGATTCAAAAACTCCCGTAGACTCCACTACTATATCCACATTAAGGTCCTTCCATGGAAGTTTTGTGGGGTCTTTTTCTTGAAGAAACAAAATCTTTTTGCCATTTACCACAAGAAACTTATCCACAAGCGAGACGTCGCCCAAAAAACGACCGTATATCGTGTCATATTTTAATAGGTATGCGAGATTTTCAACATCCCCCAAATCATTAATTGCTACTACATTTATACCTTCTTCTTGAAGTGTGTGTTGTAAAAAAAGTCGCCCAATACGTCCAAATCCATTTATTGCAATATTTGCCATATGTTTATTATACGATAATTAATCCGATGCCGCATCTGACGCTTCGTCACCCTGGTGAGGGTTACTGTCGAGGGTTGCTGCATCTGACGCTTCGTCACCCTAGTGAGGGTTGCTGTTGAGGGTTGTTCAAAAGTTACTCTCTAAATCTCACATTCATCAAAATAAGAAAGAAAACAAGGCCTGCGAGTGACATAGTGGCCGCATATACAAACGCAGCCTCAGCACCTACATATGTCCAGAGTCCTCCTCCGATTCCTCCTGCAAGAAGTGCAGAAATACCAATTGCAGCATTTAAGAAACCCTGTCCCGTAGCACGAATTTGTGGATCCACAAGACGCGCTACCATCGCACGCTGAATTCCATCCGTTGCTGCATTATAAAATCCGAAAAGTACAAACACCACAAAAAGAGCGGGAAAACTATGAGCAAAAATAAGTCCTACATATGCGAGAAACGCGGCGAGAAAACCAATACTTACAATCTTTCGTTTTCCATAACTATCCGCAAAACGACCAAACGGAATTGAAGCCAGGACAAATGCAAAATTAGAGACAAAATAAAAGAATGGCACCGAACTGTTTCCAAGACCAACCTCCGGAGAGCGCAATAAGAGAAGTGGAAGAGGAAGTGCTCCTAATCCAAATACGAATACAGAGATAAGAAAAACCACAAAGCGCCTATTTGAACGAATAAGCTGTAAATCAAATTTAGGAACTCTTACCGTATCAAGACGTTTCACCTCTTTTACAAAGAAAAAGGTAATAACTGCAAGTGCGCCCACCGCAAACGCGATAAGAAAAATAATATGATACGAATTAAATACAAAAGGGAGAATAAGAAATGCGGCAAGAGGTCCCAATGTTCCCCCAAATGTATCCATCATTCGATGGTATCCAAATGAACGACTGATTGTTTCTGGTGTCGTCGATTCGGCAATAAGCGCATCACGTGGTGCGTCACGCATACCTTTTCCTACTCGATCAAGTGCGCGCAATCCAAATATATGCCCATAACTTGTTGCGAGCACCAAAAAAGGACGAGTACTGACCGAAAGAAGATATCCAAATACTGCAAATGATTTCCTCCGATTTAACTTATCAGAAAACCACCCAAAGAAAACCTTAAGTATGCTCGCTAATGCGTCAGCGAACCCTTCGATAAGCCCCACTACAATAAGAGGAGCTCCAAGTACCGTAGTAATAAAAATAGGCATGACCGACTGCACCATCTCGGTCGAAAAGTCATTAAACATACTGACCAACCCTAAGAAAAAAATGTTCCGCGGGAGGCCAAGAATTGGCTTCGGTTCACTCATGAACCAGCTATATCAACAAGTGGTCGCGACTTCACCTGATCACCTACTTGTGCGCGTAAAAGCTTTACGCGTCCTGCACGAAGTTCGAGTGCGCGATCAATCGACTGAGGGGGGCTGAAAATTGTCTCACTAGGTGCGGACCCTACTTTTGGACTCACATTTTCTGCAAATCCTACAATATAGTTATTTCTAATCCAAATAACATCTATAGGGAATTTCATATCTTTCATCCAAAAAGGATACATATCTTCACTATCGAACACAAAAAGCATTCCCTCATTTACACCAAGAGACTCTCGTCCACTAAGTCCTTTTTCTCTTTCTGCTTCAGTTTTTACTACATCCGCAATAATAGTTTGCGTTCCTATTTTTACTTCTGCTTTGTTTTTTACCACATTAATTTTATTCAAAAACGAAACTAAAAAAATACTACCTCCGATCATGAGACCGAAGAAAAGAAGGAATGTTTTTGCGAGTGCGTTTCCCATATCTCTCTATTATAGCGAATGTTAATACAAAATACCGTAGGCAACGATACCAAACGCAACACTCACATTTAAAGATTCTTTCTCTCCTTTCATGGGAATCTCGGCAATTATATCTACTTGAGAAAGAATTTCTTCTGGAATCCCCTCAACCTCATTCCCTAAAACAAGTGCCACCTTCTTATTCTTAAGTATTCGACGTAACGAAGAATAAGGTATCGCTCCACGTGCAAGTTCTATCGCCACAATAGTATATCCTTCTTTTTTTAATCGCTTAAAAAGTAGCGTAATTGAACGCAAAGATTCAAACGGAACAGTTTTTTCTGCACCAAGAGAGACTTTTGTAAAATCTACTCGCGTCTTCCCAAATCGATCAAGTGGTGTAGGAGTAATGCCACATAAATAAAGCTTCGAAACTCCTGCCGCATCAGCAGTTCTGAATATCGAACCCACGTTATGAATACTCCGAATATTATGAAGTACCGCGATAATTTCCCCTTTCATCTGCTTATACTATCACGAAGTGAGAATTTAAATAAAAAATGGGGCTCTCGTAACAGAGCCCCAATGCAGCTGGTTTCCTACCAGCAAGAGGATTGAATGACCCCACGTGAGCAAGGTCATGTACGTGACGTAACCAGAGCTTGGGCCTTCCTTCCCTTACTCTGAGAGCAATACTAATTCATCCTCAATATTGTTGTCAATAAAAAACCCCGCCGATCGCGGCAGGGATATAACGACGAGGTAGATTATCCGGAAACCCGATTATTGTGCACAACGCGGCACTCACGTTCACAACGGATATCTAGCTCGTACTTAGTGCCCACTCGAGGACTTTCACCTCAGCTCTAATCTCAACTTTTTCCCAATTTAAGGTACTTTCCATAATTAGAAGAAGTGGGCTATCTCCGCATGATTCCCAAAGAACCATGTATGAGACAGAATATGGAAAAAATATTTCCACATCGTGGGGCAGGAAGGCATCGAACCTCCGACCTTCCCCGCGGACAGCGGGGACGCTCTCACCAACTGAGCTACTGCTCCAATCGCGGACCATGAAGGATTCGAACCTCCGGCCTCCTCATGAGCAATGAGGCGTTCTCCGCCCGAAAACAACATACGTCCGTATGTCACAGGCGTCGCCGCTGAACTAATGGCCCTTTGTAAAAGTGCTTGAGTGCTCAATATAATACGGACAATCTTATGTGTCAATAAAAATCCCCCGCACATATGCGGGGGAGATGAAACTACTCATAAAGCCTATGAACTGCATACCAGCACGTGTCATGCAATGAGTCCATTATAAGGACATGAGGATATTTTTTCGCAATTGTACGCCGAAGATAATGTTCTCCAGAAAATCCAGGCTCAATACCTACCATCACCCTGTAGTTCTCATAGAGACTGAGCACAAGGTGCTCTCCGATCTCGAAACGAGATGTTTGTGCGTATGCACGCGCACAGGTATGAATATGTTCCTTTGGAAACCAGAAAATGATTACACCATGTTCCCCTGCTAATTTCAGATGTGCGTGTTCCCAATCAATCTGATCATCTTCAGAGATACCCACAAGGTCACCAGTATCATGAACCATCTGTCGCGGAGATGCGACCCACAATTCTGGATTTGTATGATAGATATCATTTGCGGCTGTACGCTGCCAATGACGCGCTCCCTTAATAGGACCCGCTAAAAAAACAACATGATTAAACTCACGTGTGAGTTTCACTATTTGTGGAGGAGTAATAATACCACCCATAAGCCCACACTCCTTTCTCTTTAATTAAGGTGACTATTGTGAGCCTACTCCACCTCATTATGGGCGTCAATATTACTGTATCGAGCTAAAAATCTATTAGAAACAATTGTTAAGTAATTATTTCTCACCAAGACGGGCCTCTAATTCTTGAATTTTATTTTTAAGTTCTACCATCTTCAACTCTCTCCCAATCATTAAATTATTTAATTTATTTAATTCATCCATTTTTTCTTGAATTTTCTTCTCGCTTTCCTTTTGTTTTGAGATATCACGAATAGAGGCCTGAATAATAGTACGTCCCGACACTATCACTTTAGCAAGGGTTGCTACTGCCTCAAATTCTCCTCCTTGATATCGTTTATGAATCCATTCAACGGTATTACTTCCTCCCACAAGCGTTTTTTGAATAATGCTTGCCGCCTCCTCCATTGTTAATATTCCATCGGACTGCTTCTCGGGAGAAATATCTTTTATAGTGAGGGTCTTAAATTCTGCCTCATCTCGCACATGAAACATTTTTATTGCTGCAGGATTTGCTGAAATAAAATGCCAATCAGGAGGTTCGAGGGTGACAATGGCATCACTTGATGATTCATACATTGCGCGATATTGTTCTTCCTTCTCTTTCATATTTCTTTCATGAGTTATATCAATAGAAAATCCTACAACACCAAGAATATCACCCCTCTCATTTCGATAAGGAATCTTACTTGTATCAAGCCAAATCTTCCCCTGTGGTGATTCAATCGGTTCAATAATGTGCCATTTCGCACTTTCTGACTTTATTACTTCTTTATCATCCTCCCAAAATTTATCCGCTTGTTCTTTTGGATATAGTTCGAAGAGCGATTTCCCTTCAAGTTGCTCATGGGTCATCTTCATTGCGTCGCAAAATGATTTATTTACTCGCACAAATCTATTCTCTCTATCTTTAAAAAAAACCCACGCAGGAAGTGCATCTAAAATATCTCTCAATTCTTTCAATTGTTTCCGCAGCTCTACTACATGGGGATTTATTTCAATGTTTTTCTCTGAAAAAAATGGCTCTTTTAAGATCATGGGTAATTATTTATTTTATTATGTCTTTTTCTCGCGTTCATCTTTTAAATCCTGCAAGATATTCATCATTGCAAATTTCGTTTTTTCCAATTCAGCATTCTTTTTTTCTAATTCGAGGGCGCGCGACTCAAGCTCTTGAGTAGCTCTCGATACTTCACCCTCCATATCAGAATAAAGCGCATCAAGGCGCGCCACCATAGAATTAAAAGCGGTACTAAGTTCAGTCGCCTCTATACTACCCTCAATAGTTAATCGCTCCTTAAAATTCCCCTCGCTTATTCTCACCGCTGACTGAATAACATCAGTAATTGCTCGCAAAGCACGTCGCAATGCAAAAGAAACCGCAAGTGCAATACAAAGGGACGAGAGAAGTGATATTAACGTAAGTCCAAATGCAGTTTTCTGAGCAATTGCCTCCACCTCAGTAAGATCCGCTTCGCTCACTAGATAAAAAGGATATTCTCCCACTTTTGCCACACCCACGATCTCTGTTTCATTATCCACAGAATCAAAAAAATCAATTGTAGTCGGTCCTCGATAATCCATCAAAATTGTCTGTGCCATGTCATATTGAAGTGGTGTTATTTCAATACCTGTAAATCTTGCTTCCTTCTCTATTTGAACCCTACTACTAATTGATAAAACTCCCAGACTTTTAAAAATCCGCTCGGGAACATTAGAATTGATAACCACGCCATATTCATCAACCAACATATTTTTTCCTTGACTCGCCCCATCTCCTGCAGTAACTAAACTAGTAAGATCTATATCCCTTTTAAGTGCTATTACGCCAATAATCTGATTATTACCATTTTTTACTGGCGCAGAAAAATAATAACCAGCCTTCTTAGTGGTAAGTCCTACTGCCATTTGTACTCCCATCTTTCCTGCTATCGCATCTTTAAAATACTCGCGAATACTATAATTCTTCCCCGCAAACGTTGAGTCAGTAGCTACAAGTGTTTCTCCTAATGTATCCATAAGATAAATCGAAGAATATTCATTTCCAATATTATATCCTTGAAGAAGTTTTAATATGTTCTCATCCTGCTCTTTTGGTATATTTTTTAAATACGTAATAATAGCCTCCTGAGATGCGATAGTATTTGCTGTCTTTTTTGAAAAATCAAAAAGACTTGTTAATTCACGAGAGTCTTGCATCATTACCGCAAGAATTTTTTCTTTTTCGGCAGTAGCGAGATTAGTAAACGACATTCGAAAAACCACATAGGCAACAAGAATACCTATTGTAATCGTAATAAGAATTACAGTGGCCGTCATTCTTCCTACAAGCGAGCTTTTTTTAATAAATTGAGAGAAAATGTTCATCAGTATATATACCGAAAAAACTACTTCACATTATTGAGTGCACGCATCTCTCTTTATTATATCATGCAAAATAAAAACTGCCTGAGATTTCAGGCAGTAACAATCATTGTTTCTCCGCTTTAAGAGCCTCCCTCTTAAATCCTTTCCGATTTGAAGAAATTACTCTCTTCTTCGCCTGAGTGGGGCAATTTTTATGACCGAGGTCACCATAATACTTCTTCTTACAGGACATGCATCGTCGCGCCTGTTGTACATCATCTCTCCAACACATACCTAGCTCCTTTCTTTATGAAAAATTCAGCAAATTTACTGTTTTTAAAATACAACGAATCTATTTTATCGTCAACAAATTACTCTTTCACCAATTTAAAACTCTTTATTCCCTTAATCCGAGTTTCAGATACCAATCACTATCACCTACTGAATTCCCTCCCACAAATCTGCATGATGCAGAACATGCTGCATCTGGCCCTTGGGCATATCCCCATCCCGCAAATTAAAATTTTTCTACACCAAGTTGATGTAAACAAACCAAAGGAAGAAAAAGACCGCCGACACGAAAAGGATATAACTCGCGATTTCCACCCAATAAGCAACCTTACCCCACAGAGGTTTTTCAAAACCCATAATCAGTCTAAGAACCCTTTCTCTCTTCTCATTGTTATCTTTATCTACATCAGCAAATTTCTTTCTTAATTCATTAAGTGTTTTTTCTGCAGCCAAGTGAGCAGTTAAATGAAAGAGAAGTGCCAAAAAATTTGAACACCAAACTATTAACAAAATGTAACCGCTAGTTATGTCTTTCGCAAACTGGACAAATAATATAGAAAAAGCAAAAAGGGAGGATACCACATAGAAAAACTTCTTATCAAATTCATCCTTTTGTTCGGAGGCACTTTTGGTTAAAAGGTTGTATTGTTCGTAAAATGACCTATCTCTTCCAATGAGATTTTTTTTGCTTTCTTGTTGATTTTCTTCGTTATTATTTCTTAGCATCATATTTACCAGGGCCTTGGGACGAGGTCAAAACCTTTTGATGGAGATTTAGGCTAGAAAATCAAAACTGCCTTTATCTATATAATTCTACCAGACTTCAATAGATTATGTTTTGAACAAAGTGGCTGCACATTTCTACGGTCATTATTAGAACCTCATTTTGAGGATGGGAGAAGTTAAAACATTTCTATAATTTTCCAAATACCGTTCGGGTACAATTTCATCCGAACCAAAATATCTCCGTCAAAACTAAATTCCTTTCTATCAAACGAGTACTCACCACCCCTAGTAATAACTTCTTTTAATACCGCAATATAAGTAATTAAATTTTCTTTCGGTGCTTTCTCAAAACTCTTCAATTCCTGTTCCTGTTTACTTCCAATGAAATACTTACTTGCGAGGGAATAATCCCCTTTTTCAACAGCGGCGATATACATTGAAAGAGTCTCCTGAGGCGTCTTCCCACCCACAGTATCCGCCATCGCAGCATCATAATCTTGCTTCTCAAGTTGTTGTAATGCATTCGCCATCTTATTAACCTGCTTACTGCTTAAATATCTTTCATATTTTGAAAGCCCCAAAAGAGCCACGATAGAGAGAATGACAATAGTGAGAAATCCCGCAACGAATTTCCAATACTTTGATTTTGATACTTGTCCTAAATCTGTTTGATTTTGATCGTCCATAAATTTAAATTACATTCTTCCCTCCGAAGCTATTCATTCTTTTCATCGTATCACAATATAATTTACGAGAAAAAGAAAAAGTTATACACAGATATCTTTACACAAGAATCGTACATATCCACCCACAAAATTTCTCGTTCACACATACCATTGGTAGAGCTCATCCATTCCAGTACATTGCTCTACCAATCATCTTTATTCCGTCCTGAAAAATGAAAATTACTTAAATAAATAAAAAACGAAAAACCCGCAAATTTCTTTGCGGGCTCATCGTTAAAAAAATCGATTTCACTCCCTCACAGAGCGGAATCTCATTTCTGAAGATAATCATACCAAATTAGAGCGCTACTCATCAATACCCCTTGTGGATTCCTTTATTTCTCCACCACGCTATACCACACGCCTTTATGAGTAATAAAGCCCTCATTCTCAAGTGCAAAAAGTGTGTCCTCTACATCTTTTTTTAATCCCTTGACACTGTGGTGTATTTTCGTTTCCGAAATTCTTTTTTGAGTAAGGAGAAGGGAGAGTATCTTCCCTCGTAACTCTCGCGACGAGCCAGAAAATCGGGATTGCACTCGATATGTCTTACTTTTCTTATTGGAATTCTCTTTTCCGTGCGCCGCAAGCATCGCGCCATAATCCATAAGTGCGTAATACCATTCACGAGGATTTTTTATATCCATCGCACTTACTACATATTTCATAATTTCTTCATCACTTACTTTTTTATTTCGTGAAAACAAAAAATGAATAAACACGCGTCGAATATTTGTTTCAATAAATGGTACAGGGCTATTAAATGCGAATGCCGCGATAGAACCTGCGGTTGCTTTTCCAATCCCTGGAAGTGTTTCGAGGAGCATGGGGTCGTGTGGCAACTTACCACCATACTCATTTACTATTATTTCTGCAGCACGCCTCATATTAAGTGCGCGCCTGTTATATCCCATCCCCTGCCATGCTTTTAACACCTCGGCCACACGAGCTTCAGCAAGTGATTTAAACGTGGAAAATTGTTTTAAAAATTCTGGAAACTTTTTCTCCACACGAGAAACCTGCGTCTGTTGAAGCATCACTTCAGAAATAAATATGCGATAGGGCGTACGCGCGCGTCGCCACTGCATCGCGTGCCGCCCATAAGTACGATAATATGCCCACACCTTTTTCTGTAATATCTTTATGCGCGCATTCATAGTTTCTTTATTGTACTCACAAACATCTATAAATAAATATTCCCTTCGCTATGAAGGGAGTATTTTAATTACTTAGTAAGTAATTATTGTACTGCAGGCGCTGCAGTAGTCATAAATTTCACCATAAGTGAATTTCCAGACTCATCAGTAAGTGGTGCGTCTACTTTAAAATCAAACAACTTATTTCCGTCGTCATTATGCATCATTGCATAATACGTTCCTCCATCAATTGTTGTCCTTAAAAGTTCGACTGAACCAGAATTCGTTCCTGCAGGAAACCACGAAGCGCCAAGGATATTACCGGGACCACCATCACGATCTTCATGAATTGCTACCCACCCCGCACTCTCAAAGGTCACTGACTGTATTGTTACAGTAGTACCAGGAAGCTGGTCATCCACTGAAACAACATTCTTTCCATTCAACACCAGAGGTGTTTCCGATACTATACCTTCCTCTGTTTCTGTTGCTGGTCTTGCAGGACTAAAGATAATCCAGCCCACAAGAAGACCTACAAGTAACGAAACAAGAGAATATACTACGACCTTTTTTTGGCTGCATACCATACCCATTGCACCGCTCTTTGTTTCTTCTTTCATATGAGCGGATTGTACCAGAAAATCAAGGATTCGAGCAAATTTGCCAACCTCCACATTTTCCCCTAATAAGAGGTGGGTCTAGAAAGTTCAACAAAAAATTCCCCCGCGTACGCGAGGGAATTTTAGTGATTACTTTCTCTTTCCTTTCTTAGCAGCTTTCTTTGCTTTAGGTTTTGCCTTCGGCTTTGCTTTCTTTGCTACTTTTTTTACTTTTTTTGCCATAGAGAGAATAAAAATTCTTTATTGTATTCGACCTTTCGAGAATATGGAGTGCACTTTCTTTTACACTCTCACGCATTGTGAATTCCGGATTTCACAATTGCTCATCTGCACTTATTATACACTGTTGTCACATGCAGTGCCTGTGGAAAACTTTCAAAAAAGAGGGGAAAATATTTTTTTACACGCCTTCTTCTTCTTTTAAATTCTTTTTTGAATTTTTTCTTTCGCTAAAAAAGAAAACATAAAAAATTTCGAGAATCCCAAGTGTGTTCACCGGCACTATCATGGCAATAAACCACCACTTATCATTTTTTCTTGCTGCCTTCCAAAGTGCAAACCCTTTCCACATAAGCGTCCACAAAAGTGCGACTCCCAGAAGTGCCCACTCAACAGGACTAAACGTTAATTGATTCGTCATATATATAGAATATCAAATTTAACATAATTATTTCTCTTCCGCATCGCGTGCAGCCTTCCGATATTCACAAAGATCGCATTCGGGTCCCGAAAATGGCATCACATCACTCATAAGTGTCTCATGAATACGAGTAAGTGTTGGCTCTACCCACTTATCATTTCCTTTATACGGCAAAAGGACCACATCAAATTCAAGCTTTCCATCGAACGCTTCTCTATCTGTCGTGCCATTACAATACACAAAATATCCTGTATCTTGAACCTCAAATCCATTCTGCCGAAAAAGCCATTGATAGACCTCCATTTGTCGTTTGTATCCAATCTGCCATTCCGCATCAAGATTTACCGCTGTTTCTTTTGAGGTTGCTTTATAATCTGCAATAATAAGCTCCCCTTTTGGACTCACCCATACATCATCTACTCCTCCCGTGATTAAAAGGTTGGTCGGCGTATGAAGATATTGCACACCACGTCGAAGTGCATCTCGCCACTCTTCTATTTTTTCATGCGCATAAGGAACTGCATCTATCCCGTATGTTTTCATAAGTGGATGTACTGTTTGTCTGGCGCGATGAATATCAAATTCTTTTTTCAAAAGTGTATCAACCGCATTATTTAAATTAAATGGAAAAGAGGGTGGTTTTCCCACTCCAAGACGCCGATCGAGATAAAAACAACGAGGACAATTTAAAAAATCGTCAATCTTTGAACGACTGATACGAAAGGATTCTTTCGAATTTGGATTGAACACGTTGCGTGTCCTTGTGCCACTGTAAAATTTACCCATACTTCTTTTCTATTGTACCATCAATTTACAAAACAAAAATCCCGTTCGCTTGAGAGCGAACGGAACTTTTTGTAGTTTGGGGAATTAGTAATCTCTCCTTCCTCCACCAAAACCTCCGCGGGGTCGGGAATCTCGTGAATCTCTCGATTCCATTGGGCGTGCCTCATTTACCGTGAGTGTGCGTCCTCCGAATTCCTTGCCATTCATCGTTTCGATAGCTTTCTCGACATCATTGTCGTTTACTACCTCTACGAAACCGAATCCGCGTGATCGTCCCGACATCTTGTCGATGATGATTGAAGCAGATTGGACCGGTATCACCTTTTCGAAAGCCTCTTTTAATTCGGCATCCGTGGTTGAATACGGCAATCCTCCCACATATAATCTCTTTGCCATGTACTTTTTGTGTATGTGTGTTTCTTGCTTGTAGGGCGACCACTCACCTTGGCTCGTACTCTGGAGTGCTTTCGCTCTCCTAAATACATCCTTAAACACTATACAGGCTAAGGGAAACACCAACTGAGAAACCTACTTACGCGCCTACTATACCATATCGAATAAAAAAAGCAATAGGAAAATGCCTACTCCTCAATTTCTTTCTTTATTTCCTTAAACTCATTTTCAACTTCCGCAAGGCGCTTTTTACTTGCCCGAATGAGGTCGGCTGCCTGCTTCACCTTTTTCAATGCTGCCTCCACATCAAGCTCCTCACTTGCGTCAAACCAAGCAAGAATCTTGCTAAGCTCCTCCATTTGCTGTTTAAAAGTTTTAGTTTCTTTCGTTGCCATGATTCTTATATTCGCTTTTTTCTTCTACTCGCGCAAGGAGCGTGCCGTCACTCACTTCAATACTCGCTCGCTCATCAATTGCAAAATCATTTAATGACCTTGCAATTTTCCCTTCTTTGCGCACAATTGCATATCCAAGGCGTAGTTGTCGCACGGGATTATTTAACGCAATCACTTGTTCCGCATTGTGAAGAGTCTGCCAAAGTGATTCTATGCCACCTTCAATGTGTGTAAACATAGAATCTTCTGCCATTTTAAAATCCGTCTGTATCTTTTCGAATTCGCGTTTTATGCGTGCGAGAAGATGGGGCACTTGATGAATTTTCGCATATGCCGATTCCCATGATTCATTAAGAAGATGTGCGGCCGCAGTTGGTGTGGATACCATATAGTCAGCAACAAGTGCGGCAAGTGGTACATCTTTATCATGACCAATCCCCGCAATTACTGGGACAGGAAAATTAACAAGCTCTCGCACTAACATCTCATTATTAAATGCTTGAAGTGACTCAAATGAACCACCTCCACGAATGACGACGAGTGCTTCGATGTTTTTTTTCTTTAGTGTGCGAATTGCCTGGAGTAACGGGGTGACCGCCTGCTGCCCCTCCACACGAGAATCTACCATACTCACCTCAAATCCAAAATGCCCAAGATTATTTATAAAATCGTGAATCACCGCGCCTTCGCGAGAAGTCACTACACCTATACGATGTGGCAACTCTGGTAACGCTCGTTTTCGTTCTGTTGCAAAAAGGCCCTCGCCCTCAAGTTTTTTCTTTAACTCATCATATGCCTTTTTAAGAGCGCCTTCTCCCTGCAACTCCACCATACTTGCCACAAATGAAAAACGCCCCGTTGGTGCATATAGACTTGGTATTCCTGTAAGTACGAGTCGCATGCCCACTTCAATTGTCACACCACAACGTGCATAATTCCCCTTCCATATAACACAATTCATAACCGCGTTTGCTTTTTCATCTTTGAGTGAAAAATAAACATGACCTGATGGATAAGACTTTATCTCTGCCGCCTCACCCACCAGACGGACCTCATCACGAGCGAGCGCCGTATTTAAAAGCTCAATATATTCAGAAACAGTAAGTGGCTTTTCCTCAAACAATGTCTGTCCATTTTTTTGTTTTGTCATTAGAATGTCAGTTTTCTTCAATAGTATGAGAATGAAATTTATTTGCAAAAAGAAAAGAAAGTGAGAGGATGGCAGCCATACCAAAACTTACAGAAAAGAAAATATCGAGGGGAAGCATAAACGCAAGAAACATAAGTACCGGCAAAAAGAATACGCGCGCGAGTTGATATAACACTTCGCGGCTTAAAATAAAAAGACTTGGATTGGGAGCAAGGCGCGTAATTTTATACAACTGACTTGAGAAAGCAACCATAAGTGAGGAATTTATAATATTACCTCCTATGTGACTCCCTACTACTCCTGGCACACTCTTAAAGAAAAGGCGCAGCACCCACACAAATGAGAAAAGACCAGTGGTCCATGCAAGCGCTTTTCTTCGTTTTCCATCGTCAGAAAGAAAACCTACAAAGTAAGTGGCCAATGCAGACGCAAGAAGTCCCACCGACACCACTCCGCCAAGATTTTCAATACTACCTACCGCAATAAAAATAAAGAAGGGCCAGACTACCCGCCCAATTATCGTTTCCATTGCATATCCCGCACATGCCAAATTGAGCATACCGAGTTTTGGTTGCTCAAGAAATGAAACGAGCGCGCTTCTTTTAAGACTGAGAGGAAGATGGTGGTGGGGAAAAAAGAAAAGAGGAAACACTGCAACAAAAAGAACAAGTGCCGCAACAAAGAACGTGCCTGAAAATCCAACTGTAGTAATGAGAATGCCACCCAAAAATGGTGCTGCGAATTGGGTAAGCGCTCCTACGGTGTATCTCGTTCCCACTTCACGTCCCAATTTCTTGTCATCGGTTGCCTTCGAAAAATCGAGGTTGTACCCCACATTGAATAGCAATGCACTGCATGCAAGAAGAAAAGGAGCTACATAAAACATGGCTCCAATATCAGGGATTAATTTCAACACAAGAAAATAAGCAACAAGAAAAGGAATGCTCAAAAACATCATCATCTTATCACTCAACTTCTTAAACCAGGGGAGCATAAGAAAGGTAAGAATTACAAAGAAAAGGGAGTTGAGAAAATAGAAAAAAAGAATCTGCCACAATTGAAAATCGAGTTTCCACAAATATACGGGCACAAATACACTCACCAAGCTTTCACCAAAATAAATAAGCCCGAGTGTTGCATAAAGGGCATTTAATTCTGTTTTTCCAAAAAAATGAAAATGGGTTCGCTCGATAAGCATAGGTGCTATTCCTATCTATTATAACGAAGAAAGACAAAATACATAATGCTTGCGAAGTAAAAAATCGTATAGTAAAGTAGCATCACTATGGAAGAAACTAAATTATTGTACGCGAATATAAAAGTAGGAAAACCAAAGGATTCTGTGGTTGAAATCGAGGGGGAAATTCCTGCACCCACCATGGAATTGCATCGCAAAGAGGTGCTTCGTGAGGTATCTCAGCAAATTGAGGTTCAAGGATTTAGAAAAGGGAATGTGCCAGAAGCTATCGTCTTAAAGCAAGTAAACATGAACCACATCCTTGAAGATGCGGCTGAGGAAGCACTCAATGTCGCCTATCCGCATATCCTTCATGATAATACCATCGAACCCTTAAGCTCGCCGCGCATTACTTTTGTGAAACTCGCAGAAGGATCTGCGCTCGAATTTAAAATATCTGTTGCGGTTGAGCCAGAAGTTACACTCCCTAACTACAAAAAAATTGCAAAAATAGTGAAAGGAAAACAAGTGAAACCTGAGGTCACTGACAAAGATGTAGACGAAACTATTCAGCAAATTCTTACTATGCGCACCGATGAGGCAGGAAAAGCACCAGAACTCACCGACGAACTTGTAAAAACATTTGGTCCTTTTGAAAATGTTGCTGATTTCAAAAAAAAGATGCAAGAAAACATTGAGAAAGAGAAAGAGGTTGAAGCACAGCGCTTGAGCTATGAGCAGATTGCTCAGGAACTTGTAAAAGAAACAAAGCTTACTCTCCCCTCCCTCATGATAGAAGACGAGCTTCACACTGCACATCGTCGTCTTCATCAAGAACTCGAGAAAAGAAAAATGAGTGAAGAGGAATACTTTACAATTGTGAAAAAAACCGAGGAAGAATATATGAAAGAGAAACAGGAAATGATTGAGCGCCAAATGAAGATGAAATTTATTCTCAAAGCGATTGCAAAAAAAGAAAATATTAAAGCAGACGAAAAAGAGATTGAAAAAGAACTCAAACACGCGCAAGCACACTACCCCAATACCGACTCAGAAGCATTTCGAAATTATATAGAAGAAATGCTTAGCAATGAGAAGACGTTAAAATTTCTCGAAGAAGCAAGTTGGTAACTAAAAACCGCGCTCTATGCGCGGTTTTTGATTGTCTTATTTGAGAGTAATAAGAAGCGCTCCCCCAAGCATAAGAAGCGCGCCCAACACCGTCTTCCATCCAAGTGGCTCACCAAGAAAAAGTGCAGCGAGTATGATCACAAATACAATACTTAGACGATCAATTGCCACCACCTTCCCTGCTTCGCCTGATTTCAATGCAAAAAAATAAAAAAGCCAAGAAAGTGCGCCCGCAATTCCAGAAAGAACAATGAGCATCCATTCCTTTCCGCTCAACGCACCAAACGAAAATCCTTTAAATTTATTTAATAATATACTTACAAAAAGAAGAAAACCCGCCATAATAAAAGAGCGAATAGTAGTTGCAAGTGTTGAATCAATCCCTTTCAGTCCAAGCTTACCAAAAATTGCAACAAGTGCCGCCGTAATTGCGGAAAGAAAAGCATACACCATCCACATAGAGGTAAGTATACAATGTTTTGAAGGAACAAAAACCCCGCTATGACAGCGGGGTTCATTTTTTATCGATATATCTAAGAAGCCACGCACTTTTCTCCGTCTCAAGATATTCGTTGCACTCCTGTTCCATCTTCCAAATCTCGTCCATATTCTCTTGTAACTGCCGAATGTGTGTCTCACGATTGCAATTACAACATATCTCGGTGAAATAGATGGAATTCTCTTTTTGGTGGCGAAAGACAAGGCCCTTAAGTGTAACCTTATCTTTCGGGGTGCATGCACAGGTATCCAAAATAAAAATATGTTTCATGACTCCCTCCGCCATTATTGAAAAGTATCTACTTCCATCCTACTCGTCATACTCATTTTTCACAACAAATCTTTGTTATATTCGAATATATGCCTGAATGATCCACCTTGTAATTTGTGGCTGTAAGTATAAAATTCACAATAGTATTTTTATAATTGCGAGGTATCACATGAACGAGCAAAAATATTTTTGTCCGCATTGCAAAAAAGAAATGCATATTGCGCTTTCCTCCCATTTCGATGAACGTGAATGGACGAGACTCGACCTCCCCTATCTCCTTTGCTACAATTGTCATTTTGGTTTTTATGATTCAGGGGTAATTCAAATACTCATAAAAGGGTGGCGCAAGCGAAGCGCGCGGCTACAATCAGTGCCCCTCCCTCTACTCATAAAGCAATACAAATGCGCATTACGAGAAATAATTCGTGAGAGAAAATTTACATACCATGTTTTCAAAAAATAACCCCTTTTTAACGGGGTTTTTTATTTCCGATTACTAAACCTCCTTGCAATTTTCTCCAAAAGACATATCCTGACCATTAGTAGTATTCAAAAAAAGAGATGGCTCATGAAAGCAAAATTGTATCGTATTTGGAAACAAGGAAAATTTATAAACTCTCGCATACCTGGACGATTTGCAATCATCGCTTCCAAAAAGATATTTGGTCGACTTGATTGCCCCTCAGGAAAAAGGCTGGTACATCCTAAAAATCGTATTTTTGTACACACCTATGAAGATGCGATTGCGTACGGTGCACGCCCGTGCAAAAAATGTAATCCGAAGCCGGAAGACATTTACTACCAATGTGGAAATTGCGGAGAATTCATTTCAACAGATGTTCTCTCCATTACTACATGCACCTGTAAAAATCTCACTATTGATCCTTTAGGATGCGGGCTTGTCCAAATATCTGGACACCCTCATGCTCACAAACGCATCGGACCAAAAAAGAGACAAACCCCTGCATAATGCCGGGGTTTTTATTTAAATTGTTCAACACGAACACCGAGAAGACGGAACTTCTTTTTGTGAGGATTTTCTCGCGCATCAAAAAATGGAAGAAGAATCTTCATCACTTCAAAAATAAACTCTTTTTCGTTTTGTGGAGTTTTTTCGAATGCATGCGATCGTGACACCGTCTTAAAATCAGCAAAACGCACAGTCACCGCAATTCTTCGAAAAGAAACAAATTCACTTTTTTTAAAACGTTGGAATACCGCACTACTCAATTTTGTTATTATTACTGCTACTTCACCCACATCGGACGTATCACGAAGAAACGTTTCCTGCTCTCCGATTGATTTCGTCTCATATTCTTCCGTTACTGGTGTGTCATCACTACCATGCGCATGAAAAAATATTGCCTCACCCCATTTCCCAAGCTCTTCCTTCATTTCTTCAAGAGAATACTTCTGTATATCTTCTATGGTATTTACTTTTTTCGCATGCAATATCTCTTCCATCTTGGGACCTATTCCTGGCATTTTACGTATTGAGAGTGGTGCGAGAAACTGCAATACATTATCCGGTCGGACTACCGTAAGCCCTAAAGGCTTTTTGAAATCTGAAGCGATCTTTGCTACAAGTTTGTTCGGCCCAATACCAAGCGAACAAGAAAGATGTTCTTCTTTTTGTATTTTCTTTTGAAGTGCTACGCACGTCCTTTCTGCCTTCTCAAAACTTCCATACTCACTTACATCACAATATATTTCATCAATACTTGCCTGTTCAATTTTTGGTGTGAGTTGAAGCACTAATGCTCTGATATGTTCCGATACACGAGAATACTTCTCCATATCAACTCCTAGAAAAATAACGGGGGGCTTCCCTTCGCGGCGTGCCTGCTCTGCATATTCCCACGCCTTACTAATAGGAAGTGCGGAACGAATACCATATTTTCTCGCTCTATAATTTGCGGTAGAAACCACACCCCTTCCTTTTCCTCCGAGTGGATCAGAGCCTACCACGAGAGGAAGATTACGAAAGCGAGGATTATCACGCTCTTCGACTGACGCAAAAAATGCATCCATATCGAGATGAGCAATAATACGCATATATTATTTCAAAAGCTTCCGAAATGCTCCCTCCGCATCTTCCTTTTTCGCTGCTACCCGAACAATTGTTTGAAAGAGAGGAAATGCATCCATATTTCCTCGTAGAAGTTTTGCTATAGATTCAAGTGATATCGAGCCCTCGCTTTGTGGAAGTGCTTCTTTCCCTGCAGCAAAGAGTCTTCCCCACTCCGCATTCTTTGAATAAGAACTAAACCCCGTAGCAATAAAATCAACAATGCCCGCAGGACCCCAAAAAGACTCCTTTTTCCCACCAAGAAGTTTTATAATCTTTTCCATTTCAAAAAAAGACTCATATGCAAACCACGCACGCGCATTTCCTCCCCAATTAATACCTTCTGTTATACCAAGACCGAGCGCATAACTATTCTTAAGTGCGCCTGCATATGCTATTCCCTTCACATCAGTTGAAGAAGTTAACTTCAATGAACTTCCTTTGAAAAGATCGCAAATCGTTTCGCATGCTTTTTTATTTTTTCCTGCTACTACTCCTATGCCTGGCATTCCCTTCTGAAGCTCCTCAGCAAGCATAGCTCCCGCAAGAAGCACTACTTGTTGCCCAGGATGAAGCATGCGCACAAGAAAATCGTACGTTGTTTCACTTTTTTCTCGTTGCAATCCTTTTGATAATCCAACTACAAGTGTTTGTGCGTGTACAAAAGGCTGAATAGATTTCATAACTTGTGGCAAACCCCACGAAGGCACACAAAGGAAAAGAATGTCCGCATGAGGAATAATTTCAAATAACGTTTTTTGATTGTGCACCTTCCCAGAAATAACGTCCCATGAATCTACGGGGTGTTTTTTCTTCTCCAAGATGGAGGAAAGAGCTGAACCAATCTCTCCCATCCCCAATACCACAATATGGGTCTTCATGCTTCTATTATACGCCGAGTTGTGTAATTGGACATCTCTCATGCATATGGCGTCGCGATGGACAATATTCTCTCCCATAACTAATAAGTCGATGTGTAAATCCTGGCCACTGACTTTTTGGAAGAATCGAAGTGAGATCTTTCTCTATTTTGTCGGGATTATGTTCATGAGAAAGACCCCACAATAAAACTAAGCGCCTTACATGAGTATCCACCGCAATGCCTTCAACAATACCAAATGCGTTTTCTAATATAACATTTGCTGATTTTCGCCCTACACCAGGAATCTCAAGAAGTTCTCTCATGGTGTGTGGCACTTCATCATGAAACTGGTTATGTATTACGCGTGCTGCCTTAAGAATATTTTTTGCCTTACTCCTATAAAACCCAGTAGAATAAATGTCTACTTCAAACTCTTTTTGTGAGGCATGGAGGTAATCATTAAGCGTCTTGTATTTTTTGAAAAGAGTTTTGGTTACCTCATTTACTTTTTTATCAGTGCATTGTGCGGACAACACTACCGCAACCAAAAGCTCCCATGGAGTTTTAAAGTGAAGAAAGGGTGCAACATTTGGGTATAGTTTTTTAAGAACGGCAATGATGTTACGCACTTTTTTCTTCCGAATTTCTAACTCACGCAATGAAACTATTTTCATATTTTCTTTATCATATCACCCACAAAAGAAAAAACCTCGCGCGATGCGAGATTTTTTTCTATGGATTTTATTGCATTACATGAGTCACATATCCCGCATAGGCCAGAAAAAAACCCACTACAAGAAAAATCCAAAATTCTGCTGATTTCATGAATTTTTATTTATTAAAATACGTGTTGCTTCGACCACGATATTAATTACATTATACTCTTTTCTACTTATTTTGTAAAGGCTACTCATAACGAAGGGCTTCAATTGGGTTCTTTTTTGCCGCTTGTCGCGATGGATAGAGCCCAAAAATGACACCAGTAAAGGTAGAAACGCCAACCGCAAGTAGAATAGCGGATGGGGGTAATACAAATACCCAGTCCATCTTCACGATATTCACAAGAACATAATAAAGCCCATAAGTAAGAATAGAGCCTAAAAAGATTCCAGTGATTCCACCAAAAAAAGTGAGGATAATCGACTCCCAGAGAAACTGCTGCATAATGTCATTATTAGTCGCTCCTACTGCCTTGCGAAGACCTATTTCGCGAGTGCGCTCAATAACCGATACCAACATAATATTCATAATACCGATACCCCCCACAACAAGTGAAATGAAAGCAATAGAAGTAAGAAAAAGAGTAAGCGTGGAAGTAATGTCACCAAGAAGTGAAAGTGCGTCTTCTTGTGTGCGCACGGTAAAATCATCTTTATCAGGATCGGTGATACGATGGCTCTCGCGAATAATAGAAATAACACGCTGCTTCACAAACTCAGAAGTATACGCATCACTTGCTTGAACAGTGATTGCATTGTAATAATCGATACCAAGCATCTGCTTCTGTGCAACAGGAAGCGGAATAACTGCAATATTATCCTGATCGATACCAAACGCACCCACACCTTTTTTCTCAAGAATTCCCACTACACGAAATGAAACATCTTTCAGTCTTACTGATTTACCCAATGGATCAAAATTACCAAAAAGTATCGATGCCGTTTCTGAACCAAGAACAATCACGCGCTCGTATGATTCAACGTCTCTATTTGTAAAAGGATAACCCTTTGCCACGTTATAGCTGCGTAGCGCAAAAAAATCTCCTCCCACACCAAGAAAGGTAACGGTGGTGTCGTTATTGCTATACACAATTTTTGCCTGCCCTCGCACCTCAGGGGTTGCCCCCACTATAGCTGCGCTTCGCTCAAGTGCGACCACATCATCTTTTACTAATGTTTTAATGACAATGCCTTGCGATGATGCAGGCGCAGAGAATCTTCCGCTCTTTGTCGCTCCAGGGATAATAAAAACAAGATTCGATCCAATACCCTTCACCTGATTTACAATAAGTGCCTGAGCAGAATTTCCAATCGACATAAGTAAAATCACCGAAGAGATACCAATCACAATACCAAGCATCGTAAGAAACGAACGCATTCGAGAATGAAGTACATTTGAGGTAGCTGTTTTTATAGAATCGCGAAGGCGCATATTATTTGAAAAAATCTGTTTTTTTAGTACGCGACTTTATAATCGGTTCATCAGAATCAATAAGCCCGTCTTTAATATGAATAAGACGATTTGCAAATTCTGCGGTATATGTTTCATGTGTCACGAGAATAATAGTATTCCCCGCTTCATGAAGCTCATGTAAGATATCCATAACCTGTGCACCCGACTTTGAATCAAGGTTTCCTGTGGGCTCATCAGCAAAAATAACATCGGGATTATTCACAAGTGCGCGTGCAATCGCCACGCGCTGTTTCTGACCTCCCGAAAGCTTCCCTGCTTCTATATATGTTTTCTCTTCAAGTCCCACACTTTGAATCGCGTGTTCAACAATTTTTTTTCGTCGATCCACCGGCACATCATGAGAGTACACAAGAGGAATTGCCACATTTTCAAACACCGAGAGACGAGAAAGAAGATTGAATGACTGAAAGATAAAACCCATCTCTTTATTTCTAATATGCGCGAGATCTATATCAGAGAGCTCATTCATATGCTTACCATTAAAAATATAACTACCATTCGTTGGCCTATCAAGAAAAGAGAGAATATGCAAAAGAGTTGATTTACCAGAACCAGAGGGTCCCATAATCGCCACAAATTCCCCTTTTTTAATATCAAATGAGACACCCGCAAGTGCGCGCGTTACTTCACCCTCATCATCGTATGTCTTTTCAAGATCACGAACGGAAATAAGCATTTTATTTTACAACCGCTTTAAGTCCGATATTAACCACCTGCTCTCCCTCGGTAACTCCCTGCTCTATTTCCACAAACCCATTATTATCACGAATACCTCTCACTACGAACACATCCTCAGTAGTAACTCCATCTAATAAAAGAGTGCGCACAAAGGTTCCCTCATCGTTCTCTACAATTGCAAATTCAGGAAGAAGGAGGACCCCTTCTTTTTTTCTGCTTTCAATTTCTAAATTAGCAGTGAGGCCACTACGAATTTTTTTCTCAATTGTCTCAAATGCAATTGTTACCTTAAAATTCACCACTCCATCAACTACATTTTCAGCCGGGTCAATATATTTCACCTTGCCATTAAATACTTCTCCAGGAAATGCATCGAGTTTAATAAGAACGGGATTCCCAATTGCAATACGACCAACGTCAATTTCAGGAATATTTGCTTCAATCTCAAGGCTTTGGTCTCCAATAATTGAAATGAGTATCGTATTTATTGAAGCAATCTCTCCTTGCTTTGCATCCTGCTTTGTCACAACACCTCCAATAGGTGCGTAAAGAATCATTTTTGAAACCTGCGCACGAATTGCAGCAACATTTGCTTCTACTTGTTTCACTTGAGCTTCCTGACCTGCAATAACTTCAAATGCCGACCCCGCCTTAATAAGAGATAGTTCGTTCGTGATGCGCTCTATTACTACTTTTTGGGTCGAAATTGTCTGTTCTTGCGTAGTAATATTTGAAATAGCAGTACTTACATTTGCGCGACCCGTGCCAATATTTGTCTTATAGGTATCGATAGTCGAAGCAGAAACTCCTATTGCCTTGTCTACCGTATCAAGTGTGCGTATAAGAAAATCTCGAATAAGTGCGAGGTGTTTTTGACTCTGAATCAGAAGTATATCGAGCGCGACACTTGATGTCCCTGAAGTGGTACGCAATTCACTCTTCCATGCATTAAGTTCTGACGTTGCAAGGCGACGTAAAGCAACTGTATCGATTTGCGCCTGTGCATCACTTACGAGAAAAGTAAGTTGGGGAGAATCAGTATCATCATTTAAAAATACTTGATCGGTTTTTGAGCGCACTGCATCATCCGCTTTTGAAAATGCGTCATTCGCGATATTGAGCACACTGCCATAGGCATTTGTAAGATCCTGCTCCGCTTTTCTAAGCTCGGTTTCTTTTACTTGAATTTCTTCGATGCGTGCACCCCTCTTTAATTCGTTGAGCTTTGCAACTTGCGTATCCACACTTGCTTCCGCCTGGAGTAATTGTGCATTCACTTCTGCGGCATCAAGATGGACAAGTGCCTGACCAGGACTCACCCTATCTCCCACCTGTACACTTACATTTTTTATCTTTCCTCCTTTCTCAAATGCGAGATTCACACTCTCTGCAGATTTCACGCGTCCCGTAACTGAAACTTCTTCAGCAATATTCCCACGAGTAACTGTTACCATCTCATATTTTATTTTTTGTTTTGTAGTAAAAAACAATACCACCACACCACAGAAAACAACGATAATACCCCAAAGAAGCAAGTTCTTTTTTCTCCTTCGCGAATGTGATGAGTGTAAAGGATGTGGCTGTGCAGTATGTGACATATATTATGTAAATTTATTTGGGCGGCTCGAGCGTGAACTACTCTTTTCTTTGTACTTACCAAATTCTATTTTTAGTCCGTCTTTTACTTCATCAATCGCGGCATACACATCCGTATTAGTACACTCAACCCTGATTGACTTCCCTGGCAAACGTACCGCCGCTTCTGCAATAAACACCTCTCCATGTTTGTGATGCTTTGTAGTATTCCCGATAGTAAAGAAAATAGTAAGAGCGCCATCGGTATCAAACCGTTTTACTAAATTTGAGCATGACCCAATTTTTTTTTCGATAAACGCTGAAAGAGCAGGAGTTAATTCAATTTTATTTCCTACAATATCTATTTTCATACCTCCATTATACGATAAAAAACATGAGTAGTGAACCCATGTTTTTCGTAAAAAGCACTAAAAACAAATACTTTTCTATTTTCCAAGCATTCTCCTACGCTTTGAAAACTCTTGAAAGGCTCTTCGTAATTCGTTATTAGTAAACGCCGGCCATAAGGTGCTTGTAAAGTAAAATTCACTGTTTGCGGTAAGCCACATCATAAATCCAGCAGACCAATGAGGATCTCCTCCTGTGCGTATTACAAGATCAACAGGAGGCAGATTGTTTGTAAAAAGCCTAGAGCGTATTGATGCGTCATCAATTACCACATCTTTCCCTTGTAGTGACTGTACTACATGAATCATTTCGTTCTTCCCGTCGTACCCCAAAAGAACGGTAAGAATCCTCTCGGTATTATCCTTTGTAGAAAATTCAATCGCTTTCGCAATATCGTTTAATTTTTTATTCTTGAGAAGCTCTCTAAATCTCCCACATACACAAACTTTTACATTGTACTTTCTTAGCTCTTTTGATTTTGAAAGCTTGGTAAGTGCGTGAATAAACACCTGAGTAAGTGCACTTACTTCTAGAGAATCTCGTTTCGTAAGATTATCTTCTGAAGCACCCCAAATAGTGAAATAACGAACGCCCATATCAAATGCCTCTTTTAAAATGCGTTCAGTTGTATGAGATCCTTCTGTGTGTCCTGAAAATATTTTTTTCTTTTGTGAGGCTGCCCATCTACGATTTCCATCAGGAATAATTGCGATGTGATTTGGAATAGTAAGCGCCATAAAGTTTAATTGTACTAAAGAATGTTCTCCCTATCAAAGTGAGAGTGTTCCGCCTCGGCAACTATCTTTTTCATTGCAACTATAGACTCTACTGGATATTGTCCCGATGCAGTTTCATCAGAAAGCATAACTGCATCTGCGCCATCCCATACTGCGTTTGCAATATCAGACACTTCTGCGCGGGTAGGATGTGCGTGGTCAATCATCGAAGAAAGCATCTGTGTCGCTACAATAGCCGACTTTCCATGCCATGCGGCATGACGAATTAAATTTTTCTGAATAAAAGGAACTTTCTCCATAGGAATCTCAACCCCGAGATCACCCCGCGCCACCATGATAGCATCCGATGCTTTGATAATTCGGTCAATATGTTTTAACGCAATTGCACTTTCAATTTTTGCCACAATCTTTGCTTTTGTTCCTACAATTGCACGAAGATTCATAATATCTTTTTCTGATTGTACAAATGAAAGTGCGATATAATCAACACCCTCTTTTATCCCAAATTTTACATCCTCAATATCCTTATCAGTAAGTCCTGAGGTCGTAAGCATTGTGTGGGGCATATTAACTGCTTTTCGCGAATAAAGTGTTCCTCCCCGTATTACCTTAGTAGTAATAGTGGTGCCAGATATCTTAGTCACGATAAGTTCCATACTTCCATTCGCTAAGAAGATGGGATGTCCAATTTTTACATCTTTATGTACATGCTCGTCATCAATAAAAATAGCGCCCTTGGGTACCTTTTTTGCAGTCGAAAAAAGAATGATATCTCCATCGTTTAATACCACACCATTTTCTGGCAATATACCCACACGAATACGCGGACCCTTCAGGTCCTGCAATATCTTCACGTGTTTCTTAAATTTCTTTGCTATCCGAATAATCTTTTCCTTACGCACACGATATTCTACGTGTGTACAGTGGGAAAAATTCATTCGGGCAATATCCATACCCTCCGCAATAAATTTTTTAAGTACGGCTTCTGACTCCGAAGTAGGCCCTATCGTAGCGATAATTTTTGTCCTCATTGTTCAACGAAATAATAATCTTAGTTCCCTTTTTCTGCATTCTTTGCGTCTCTCTCGGACTTCTTACGATCATTCTCTTTTAAGAAGAGCTTTCTGATGCGAATGTTTTTTGGTGTTACCTCAACAAGTTCATCGTCGCCTATGTAATCAAGTGCATCTTCGAGTCCCATAATGTGGGGCACATCAAGCGTTTCTTGAATACCAAAGTTTTTAGTACGGAAGTTGGTAAGTTCTTTTGATTTACAAATATTAGTAAAAATATCACCCGCTTTCGCGTTCTGCCCAATTACCATACCTTCATACACCTCAACGGAAGGGCCGATGAAAAGTTGACCACGCCCCTGTGCGATTATAAGTCCATAACTGTTCGAAGTCCCCAATTCTGATACCACAAGCGAACCATGGGGATCGGAAGGTAAGTCTCCTTTGTAATTCTCATATCCCAAAAAGATGGTATTCATAATACCCATGCCTTTAGTACTTGTGAGAAATAAGTTTCGAATACCAATAAGACCGCGAGTTGGTACCACGAAATCCATGTGAGTAACGCCACGATCTACGCGCATATCTTTCATAACACCAAGGCGTTTTCCCATCATTTCAATAACAGTACCGCCAAACTCTTCAGGAACTTCAAATGACACCAACTCAATTGGCTCCTGTTTCTTTCCTTCTTCTTCATGAAAAATAACTTGTGGTTTTGAAACTTCAAGTTCAAATCCCTCGCGACGCATCTTCTCCACAATAATAGAAAGGTGAAGCTCTCCACGTCCTGCAACAACCCATCTATCAGGGGAGTCGGTTGCAGTAACTGAGAGTGCTACATCTGTCTCTAATTCACGGAAAAGTCTCTCTTTAAGATTGCGTGAGGTAGAATAACTTCCCTCTCTTCCTGCAAATGGTGAAGTATTAACTCCGAACATCATTTTGATTGTCGGCTCATCAATCTTAATAGGTGGCAACGGCATGGGATTTTCAATATCAGTAATAGTCTCGCCGATAGAAACATCAGAAATTCCTGAAATAGCGAGAATATCTCCTGCACTTACAGAATCCACTTCAATGCGTTTCATTCCCTCAAAACCAAGCACTGCGGAAATTTCTGCTTTTTTCGATACTCCGTTTCGATTTATATGCAATACTTGCATGCCCTTCTTTAAAACTCCTGAATACAATCGTCCGATTGCAATCTTACCCTTATAATTATCGTAAAATAAACTCACCGTAAGCATTTGAAGCGGGTTTGTCTCTGAAATCTTTGGTCCGGGAATATATTTTATAATTGCATCAAAAAGAGGGATAACATCAGTCATTGAATCTAATTCAGGAACCACGCCTGCTTTTCCCTGCACGCCTGCCGCATAAATAACTGGAAAGTTTGCCTGCTCGTCTGAGGCACCAAGTTCAATAAAAAGATCGAAAGTCTGATCAAGTGCCCACAATGGTCGCGCACCCGATTTATCAATTTTATTTACTACTACAATTACTTTATGACCTGCCTGAATTGCTTTACGTAATACGAATTTTGTTTGAGGCATCGGACCTTCTTTTGCATCTACAAGCAATAAGACACCGTCTACCATGCGCATGATACGCTCCACCTCACCACCGAAATCGGCGTGACCTGGAGTATCCACAATGTTAATCTTCGTGCCCTTATAATGAATGGTCGCGTTTTTTGAAAAAATAGTAATTCCGCGCTCGCGTTCGAGTTCATTAGAATCCATAATAAGGTCTTTATCATCATCAGCCTTAAGACGAAAATTTTCTGATTGCTTTAAAAGCGCGTCCACAAGAGTTGTCTTCCCGTGGTCCACGTGTGCGATTATTGCTATATTCCGAATGTCTGTTCTTATCGTATCCATAGAAAATGCCTCTTCTGAGGCGCCTCTCAGAATACCGCGTAATACTTACTTTTGTCAATGAATTATTGACACATTCTTACATATGTATTATAAGGTATCATCACTGGATTCGAAATAACGAATTAAACAATCCCCCGTTCGCTCTCAAGCGAACGGGGTTTTTATTTTTTAAAACACGAAAATTAAATCATTACATTTTAGATTCGGCATCCGTAGAGTTCTCAACAATTTTCTTTGTTTTCACTTTTGCTTTTTTCTTTCGTGATACCCACACTTTTTTTGTGCGCCATATTTGAGGAATCATCATAGGAACCTGTACACGATAACTTTTATATGCGACCTTGAACCGCTTTGCAAGACACTCCTCCTCAAGGCGCGTCCAAAGAATTACAACTAAAATGAACCAAAATACGGTAAGAAGCATAGGGAAAGTTGGAATCATAAAATAAATTCCCCACATAAGAAAAATATCGGCCGAATAAATAGGGTGCCTTACTCGTGCATATATTCCTGTTTTTACGAGTGATTGTACTCCCGCAACACTTCGCACCACACTCGCATTTTCACGCAATGCCGAGATTATAAAAAAGAACCAATAAAAAAGTGAGATTGCAAAAAAAACATGCGAGAGGTCAGTGCGGGGTAATATCATAACTGCATCAAATCCAAAAAAGATTGCCGCTCCTCCAAGCACAATAAGAATCCACATTACGAATGGATTAACAATGTGAGGCATCATATTTATTGCTGTTTTTTAAACTTCTCAATGTCCGCAAGCGCTTTTTGAAGTACTTCCTCAATATTTTCGAGCGTTACCGCCGTTTCTCCTTCTCCTGCCTCCTCTTCTTGAATTTCCTCGATATCTTCAGAAATGTCCTCAATATCTTCACCCAATTCTCGCACATCTTCGTGTATTTCTTCAATGTCCTCCTCCACATCCTCAAGGCTTTCTGCATGACGATTCACTGTCATTTGAATAAAAATAGAAAGATAAATTGCCTCCAAAGAAACTACCGTAGTGAGTGCCAAAAATACCGTATTCCTCTCAATTCCAAGAAGCACGAGAAAAAATGCACAAATAAAAAGAAGGGTGTGAATAAAAAGCGAATTTATCGATCCAATCCATTTTGTAATATTCTCCGAGACGTCATTCCACGATTTTTGATTTTTCTTTTTTAGGGTCATTATGAAGATTTTATTTCATTGGAATTCATCCATTTTTTCCAAACCGCTTCAGCGGGCTTATTACGAATTGAAGGGTGCATACTAATTAATGGGTCTGCATAGTCTGGATCCATAAGGTCATCAAACCAATATCCCGAAGTTCCGATTCCTTTAAAAAAGGTTGAGCGACTTAATACGCTGAGTGCTGCCTCATAACTATCTGCCTGAGCTTGCCAATCAGCAACTCGTCCTTTCGCGCGAGCCTCCGCAAAATCATTAAATTCAAAAGATGGCACGCCATTAATTGCTCCTTCATAACTCGCTTCAGAAATAATAAGGCTTATCTCTTTTGGATACACCTTAAATTCATTCTGAAGTGCTGAAATATTATTTGAATGTGTTGTGCGCATTTCAGCAATTGATGCCCCCTCGCGCACCTTAAGAGAAGGGAGATGTATATAGAGTCCATCAACATCATTAATATAGGTTACTTTATTTTTGTCAGTAATTCCCCCAAACCATCCCACCGAACTCGCAAATATCTTCCCTTTATATATTTTTCTCATTTCTGCAACAATCTCTTTATACCTTGTGTCCGCATATATCTCCTGCGGTGCAAATTTTGGAACCATGTATTCCGGCGTAATATCAATACCATAAATACCCGCAGCTTCAGCCTCTCTCGCCCACTTGAGAAGCACCGATTCAAGACCATCAAACCACATATCCACCCACTCCTTTGATTTCGGTTCATAAATACCAAGTTCTTCTGCAGCCTTTCCGTGTGCGGCAGCACCACCCACGCCTGCACCAATCATCTTAAAATCTTTTACATTAAAATATTTTGTATAATCCGCTTCCGTATTGTAGTGAATAACCACATCGATACTGTGTTCCTTTCCTAATCTCGCAAGTTTTTTCATATCTCCTGCTGAGATTGCGGCATCGCGCATATATTTAAAAGGAGTATCTACTTCCTGTAATGTAAATAGATCTTTATTACCAAGTACCTCAATAAATGAAAAGACTCCCAGCTCATTTGCACCAAGTGCTTTTGCCCTCACTATAGTGCTCTCTATATTGTTGCGCGTATCCTCAAAAAAATTGAAATTATAATTGATACTCCATGTATCCATGGTATTTACAATAATACGTGTGCTCGTGGCAATATGTGGTATTTTCTTTTCATCGCTCCACAAAGAAACCCCATCAAATACCTGCTCTCCAAGCATTTTCACTGTTACGCGTTGTACACTCGAAAACGACTCTTGCTCATCACGGCGATAGCGATATGAAAACTCTTCTCCAATTACCGCAGGCACATCAACTTCATAACTTGTATCCCCTACTTTTTTCATGGCAAGCTGACTTTTTCCTTCTGGTACAAAATAGACCACCTCAAATGCGGGGGTAGTTTCAGGGATACTTACCCAGAACTGAACCATGGTAGGAGTTCCTATTTTCACTTTTTCCCGTTTTGAAAATTCACACACACGTTTTGCTTGTGGAATAGGAAGCACATCACAATTTGGTGGCCAGAAATTATAACGAACCGCAAGAAATCCAAGAGTAGCCACAAGGAAAGTAACAACAAGAGAGATGCCTATAAACCACCCGATTATTTTGAGTGTTCTCTGCATATAAAAAGTATATCAAACACAGAAATACCCCTATTCCATGCGCACTCCTTGAAGCATAAGGAAAAGTGGAATCTCTTTTCGTATCTCATTTTCCGCAACAGCACGAACACCTGGCTCACTCTTCTTATGGGAAATCCATTCTTCAAGTGAACCAACTGCAAAGCTATTTTTTCGCAAACTTTTAAAATATACCTGAAGTGGCCGGTGAAATGAGAGTGTATATTCGTCTGGTCTTTCACCGGGATGCATCTGAATCTTCTCCATCGATTCAGACATGTAGCCATCAATGCGTCGATATTGTGTCTTCTTTTCCTCGTCCCATCCCCAACCCGAACGCTTAGGAACTCGAAATGCGGGGTGATTCATTACCATAACAAGCGAACCCCGAGGCTTTAACACTCGCGCGCACTCTGCAAAAACCTTGTCGATATTTTCAATATTTTGAATTGCAAATACGATAGTAATGAGATCAACACTTTTTGAGGGAAGAAAATCAAGTTTGTGTGCAGGTGCAATATGAAATGTAATATTTTTTGGAGATTCTTTGCGCGCAATAAGAATAAGACGCGTAGCCACATCAGAACCAATTACCTCAGCTCCGGTCTCTGCAAATGCACGAGAGAAAAAACCAGACCCGCACGCGAGGTCCAAAATACGTACGCCTTTCTTCAATGCAAGAATACGCAAAAGATTAGGAAGTACTACTTCTTTTTGGTATGTTCCTTCTTTTTCAAGGTGGTCGTGATACCAATCCGCAGAAACTCCCCATGATGTGTTTTTTCGTTCCATACAAATTTATTCCTTTTCCTCGTATGACTTAGGTACAATTGCTACCCCTAAAAAGTAGGCAAGGACGCCAGGTACGATGCCCGTACACATAGTAATAAAGACAAAAAAGAGACGGAGAAGTACTGGGTCTACCTCAAAATATTCCCCGAGACCTCCAAGAAGTCCACATACTACCTTATTCCTCCTGCTCCTATGGAGTCTTTTAATGTGTTCGCTCATATCTTCTATTATTCCATCATTCCACGAAGTGCGCAAAATTCACACTCCGCATCATCACAACGCGTGTTCCAAAAAGAGAGAGTACAAATATGCTCCGCGGTCGTTTTAATGAGATTCTCAAGTTCTTCAACCTCCTCCGGATTAATCACAAATGACTCACGCTTATACCTTCCCTTCTCATCCGGTTCCACAAAATCAACATCGGCAGAGATCATAATAAATCGATGGTTCTCATATCGATTAAGGAGCACGTTGTAAAACACGAGTTGTCGTTTTATGTCCCCGTTTGAATTCTGTGTGGACCCCTCTATCTCCCCCCGCGTCTTTGGTTTTCCTGTTTTGTAATCTGTCACTAACACCTCGTTGCGTTCATTTAGAATCTCCAACTTATCAATCTTCCCGGTAAGTTTTATCTCTGGGGTAAGGAGGATTCCACGAATAGGAACTTCGTTTAATATGTTTGCGTTCCAGGAAGTATGATACATATCATAATATCCTCCGAGAGCTTTGACACCTCGCTCCTTCCATTCATGTTGCTCAGTTGCACGAAAAGGTTGTGCATCAAAATAATATGCGAATCGCTCGAGAAGATAATTACGTGAATGTTTTTTTTCTTTTACTCCATTAAAAAGATCTTGTAGCGCAGCATGGATCGCGGTGCCATACAATTGATGCGGTTGTTTTGCGGCAGGAATTCGAAGAAGATTCTGATAAAAATACCGCCATGGGCACTTAAGATAATTATTCAATGCAGTTGCGGAAATTCCCCGCTCAAGAAAAAGGGAACGAATAAATTCCTTATCCTCCATACGTGCATGAGGAAGTTGTGGTGGCGCAAATATAATCTGTTTATTTGCTCCAAATTCTTTTTCTATCTCCGCAGTATCAATCTCTTTTACAAGTTCCGACTTCATCTCCTCAAGAAATTGGCACGGTAATTGTTCACGACCCGTAGTGCTCTCCTTTGCATATGAAATAGTCACCGTCTTTTTTGCGCGAGTAAGTGCTACATAGAAAAGTCGTCGTTCATCATCTAGGGGGTCGTGAGAAAGAGAAGACTCACCAAGAAGCGAGAAAACAGAGGAAGGAAGAGGCAATACATTTCCTCGCTTCTTATTTCCCCAATGACCATCAAATGCATTCACAATATACACATGTTCAAATTCCTGCCCCTTTGATTTGTGCGCGGTCATAAAATGCACGCGCCGCGCGGACCCACCAAACAAACTTTTTCGTATAAGAAGATTGTGAGCCTCAATAGTATCGAGATACGAGAGAAACTCTCGGAGTCCTGCATCTTTATGTTTTTCAACAAGACTCTGCAACTCATCAAAAAACCCATTTAATTTCTCTATTTTTTCCACCGCATCAGGCTTTCCAAGAAGATAGGCAAGAAATCCGGACTCGTTAATCACGAGACTCGCGCACTCCTCAAGGCTCTTGTTTTTTGCAGCAATCGCCCACTCTGTAAGTTTTCCATACCACATACGAATTTTTGCTCCATCTTCCAAATGAAGATTCCTCATAAGTACGTCAGACTTCAAAACATCATAAAGAGGGCATTTTTTTATATCCGCCTCATGAAGTACGCGATATACATCAAGCGGGTGAAGTCCAAGAAAATCAATATGCATCGCCTCCGCAATGTGTTGATCGGCACCAAAAGTATCCGCTGCACGAAGCAACCGAATAATCTTCTTGATATCATGGTCGTTCATCACATTTTCATCAGACTCAACCACAAAAGGAATTCCCATACGTTCCACCATAGGTAAGAGTGCGGCGACATCACGATTATCACGATATAAAACAGCAATTTCTCCAGGTGCTGCACCCTTATCAATCTTTGCCTTAATATCACTCGCAAGAAAGTATTGCTCAATAACAGGCTTAGTAAACACGGAAAGACTCACCGCTACGTTCATGTAAAGTGCTTGCGCCCTAAGACCCTTCGGACTTGGAATCACTCGGTGTGCAACATCTAAAATTGTCTGTGTTGACCGATAATTTTCCTCGAGAAAAATAAGTTTCGCCCCAGGATAAAGCCCCCTAAAATAGAGAAAGTTTTCAAGTGAAGCTCCCTGGAAACGGAAGATGGCCTGCTTTTCGTCACCCACCACAAATATATTTGGTTGTGCGTGAAAATTGCAGAGAAGTTCTAAAATCTTATTTTGTGCCTTATTAGTATCCTGATGCTCATCCACCAATACATACTGATATTGCTCCTGCAAAATAAGAAGAAGATCCTTATTTGTTTGAAGTGCACGAAGCACCTCCATAATCATGTCGCTATAATCGTAAAGTTTATTTTCTACAAGACGCGTGGCATACGTGGTATACACTCTCGCCAATTCTTTGTTCTTCTCAATTATTTTTAACTCTTTTTTGTAGTCCCCTCGCATCTCTCCTTTGTGTGCTCCTTTGTCATGATAGAGATCAGACGAAGCATTAAATCGTTCCTGCTCCTTCTCTACAAGCGTCACAAATTGAAGTGGGTCCACGCCTTCACGTTTCAAATCATTAATCGCTTTTAATATATCTCGTACATAATAGAGCGGGTCTCCAAACGGCTTTAAGATAGCGAGTGAAATTCCACGTATAATATCTTCAAGTAAAGTAATCTGATCAACTTCAGTGATACTCTCTGAGCCGATAATATGAGGGAACTCTTCTGGGTATTCTTTAATAATGCCATTACAAAATGCATGGAATGTACTAATTGCCACTGAATATGCGGGTGCTCCCACAATTTCTACAAGTCGCCTTCTCATCGTTGCGGTGCCTGCTTCAGTAAACGTGAGTGCTAAAATATTTCCCGGATTCGTGTCTGTTTTTTTAAGAATGTTTGCGATGCGTAAAGTAAGAATCTGAGTCTTCCCCGTGCCAGGACCCGCAACTACCATGACAGGACCTTCCACTGCATCTACCGCCTCACGTTGTGCGGCGTTTAATTGTGCATACCGCTTTTCAAATTCTGCATCATACATTGCTCCTATAGTACCACCCTTCAGCGAACTAAAAAATCGCCCGCAGGCGATGCTTCATCACCCTGCCGAAGACCCCCTCAAAGGAGATCTTTGTACATTATCGAAACAAGAGAAGAAGTGCGGCTCCCGCAAACTCCCTATGAGGTGGTTTTACCTTTCCTACCTTATGCTGATCCACATCGTACACATACCCATCTTCTTGCACCGTGCCAACATGACGCACCTTATCATCAAATACCTTCCCTTCACGCATAAGTCTGCCACACTTATTGCCTACTGCATCGTATACAGAACCATCACTTGTCACGCGTCCAGCTTTTTTGCCACGAACATCAAATACAAATCCATTATCATCTACCATTCCAATGTCTTCTCCGCTCATCGATTCAATATTATGGATATGCAACATTATTTGTATTATAGAACTAAGACGAAAGAAATCAACGCAGATGGTACAATAAGCATAAATTACCCATAGTAATGAAATCATTCTCTGACCACTCTAAACAATTAATTTTTGATAGTACCTTTGCAGTACTTCTCTTTGTATTTCTTATTATTGACCGCCTCCATCTCGTTTCTTTTAGCACTATACTTCTTGTTATTGCTTCGTGTGTTGGTCTCCTTCCTGTTGTAATAAGTGCATTCCAATCCATTATAAAAAAAAGAATATCGGTTGATCTTCTCGCAAGTGCGGCGCTTCTTGCGGCCTTCCTCGGTGGTGAGTGGTCCTCAGCAGCATTCATTAATCTCATGCTCACTGCTGCGCGTATTTTTGGAGCATATACAGAAGCAAAAGCACATTCCGCAATTCAACACATTCTTAAACTTCGCCCCCTTACTGTCCACGTGAAACGAGGTGACAATATAGAAGATATTCCATCATCCCAAGTACGTGTGGGGGATCTCCTTCTTATAAAATCGGGGGAACGAATTGCGGTAGATGGAAGAATAGAAGAAGGAGATGGAGCCGTCGATCAATCATCACTTACTGGTGAATCGGCTCCTGTGAGCAAAACAACAGGTGACGAGGTATGGAGTGGAACACTTCTCTCTTCGGGCTCTCTTGTGGTAACAACAGAAAAAGTTGGAAAAGACACCACACTCGAAAAAACAATTGCTCTCGTAGAGCGTGCCGAAGAAGGTAAAGCAAAAATACGTACTATCGCTGATACATTCGCAACGTGGTATATCCTTATCGTGTTCCTTGGATCATTTGTAATTTATGGACTCTTTCAAGATCTTCCCCTTCTCCTTTCATTTCTTCTCGTAGCCTGTGCGGATGATATTGCGATTGCTATCCCTATGGGATTTCTTGCCTCAATTGGACAAGCAGCGCGACGTGGCGTCATTATAAAAGGAGGTAATTTTCTTGAAGGACTTGCAAGAGCAACCACTATTATTGTAGATAAAACAGGCACCCTCACCCTTGGAAAATTTGTAGTTCAAGAAATTACCCTATTTAGCACTCATACGCGCGAGGAATTACTCTCGTATGCAGGCATGACCGCAATGTACTCCCAACATCCCATTTCAAAAGCCATAGTGGAATATCTTCGAGAACAAAAAACTCGATTTGAAAAACCTGATTATATCCATGAGGTCCCCGGAAAGGGGCTTGAGGCACTTTTTTTCAAAAAGAAAATTTTTTCTGGGAGTGTTCGGTTTATAGAAACATCAGGAATCTCCCTCACACCAAAAATGAAAGAGGTTGTTTTAGCTGCAGAAACACACGGATTAAACATCAATGTAATTGCGATCGAAAATGAAGTAATAGGAACAATTGCATGCGCCGATGAAGTTCGTCCAGAAATTAAAAATGCCATAGAGCATCTTAAAAAACTTGGTGTAAAAACAATAACCATGCTTACAGGCGACAATGAAAAAGTTGCTGCTAGAATTGCAGCCCGCGTGGGAATCACCGAATACCATGCAAATATGCTTCCCGAACAAAAACTTCAATTTGTTGAATCCTGTGTAGGTCCTAAAAAAACAGTGCTCATGGTAGGAGACGGCATTAATGATGCGGCTGCACTCGCTCTTGCTGATGTAGGTATTGCAATGGGAGCAATTGGTTCAGATGCCGCAATTGAAGCGGCAGATGTTGCACTCATGAAAGATGACTTCCTAAAAATTCCAGAAATAATCGATCTCGGACGTACTACTCTGCGCGTAGTACATCAAAACTTTTTCATCTGGGGAATAGTGAATATTATTGGCCTTATACTTGTTTCTCTGCGCGTCTTTGGACCGGAAGGAGCTTCCGCATATAACTTCATCACCGACTTCCTTCCTATTATGAACTCTATGAGACTTTTTAAAACGCAGTAATTTTACTTTCTTAAAAAGTTATTTTGTTTTATTTCTGAGCATTTTAAGCACTGCCCCATCTTCAATTTGAGGAAAATGTTCATAAAATCCACCCTCAAAAGGAAAGAAACTGGATGAATAAGGACAAATTACTTCATCAACCTCAGTGCGAATATGCAACAAACTATCTATTGATGCTACAGGAACAGCAACAACCACTCTTTCTGCTCCCCTCTTCTTTGCAGAACGAATGGCAGCGCGCATCGTCGAGCCAGTGGCAATACCATCATCTACAAGAATGGCTATTTTCCCTTTTATATTCTCCTTAGGTCTCACGCCTCGATATGCGAAAGCGCGCGCAGCTACTTCTTTGCGTTTTTGCTCTAGCACTTCGTGGATATATTTTTCTGAACCACAAATATCTTCTTTTGCGGTCCAATCAAAAAATTCTTCCACATCTTCGGTTACTGCACCAATAGCAAACTCGTTGTTTGCAGGAGCACCTATTTTTTTTACCACTATCACATCAAGCGGAAGTAAAAGCTCTTTTGTAATATAAGATGCTAACATTGTGCCTCCTCCCGATAGTCCTAATATAACTGCGGCATTATTACCGCGATACTTTTCAAGAAGTGGGATGAGTTTCGCGGCAGCATTTTCACGGTCAGTGTAAAGGCTCTGTACCATCTATACCTTAAGTATAGTAGTTGCTAATATTCGCAACTGTGTATAAGTCTATCTCTTTCTACTCATTGTGAAGATGATAAATTACATCCTTTCGCTCCACAATTACCTCCCATTTTGCTCGTTGTGCGTGTTTATATAATTTTCCATTTGGATTAAAACAAATTGGTTTATCTACTAATTTGAGAAAAGGAATGTCGGCTTCCGAGTCACCAACTCCCACTGAGTCTTTTAAAGAGAGTTCTTCTTTTGCAATAATATGTTTTAAAAATTTTGCTTTATCACTTACAAGATCTAAGTGCAACACCGTACCAGTAAATTTTCCTTTTTTGCTTACTTCATATATGCGGCCATACGATTTATCAAATCCATAAGCGATACAAAATGCATCTACAAGCTCTTTCGGTGAATTTGAAATAGCAATAATATAATACTTCTTTTTCTTAAGTTCCTTTACTAAATCACGAGTATGTCGATACACGCGATTTTGATGAAACTCTACGACGTCTTCTGCAATCTTCTGAAATGCATTGTGATCTACACCTTTAATATTTCCATCAAATGCGTTAATGACACCACGAATATATTTGTGATAGGTATCTTTACGATTGAGCCAATTCCTGTATGCATTGTGATATAGTTTTTGTGCTCGTGTGGGGAAAATACCCGCCTGAATAAGCGCCTCGGTAATCTCAATAAGTAAACTCGAACGAAAAATAGTTCCATCGATGTCAAATATTGCAACTTTTTTCATTTTTTTATTTTATCATTAGAAGCCGGAATCTCCTACATATAACAATCGACCCTAGGGTCGATTGTTATATGTTTCGCTATTTATAGCTTTAGTTTGAATATGTGTGTCTCAGAATTTTAAGCTTTCTCTTTGCAACAATTACACATTCCACATTTACATAAAATGCGATACTGTCCCGCCCCTGAAATAATGAGTCCTAACAGCACCAAAAGAAGAACAAATTCGTATTCTGGAAAACTTGGCTTTGTTACAAGAAACATTGCTCCCACCATAATGGCCGCCAAAACTCCTGCCGCATACCGCTCAAAAAATCCCACCACAAGTAAAAACCCACCAACAACCTCACCAATAATCACACAATATGCAAGAAAAGAAGGGATTCCAAGGCCTCCCATAAAGCCGACGACTTGACTCATGGCGAGAACCTTTATAATGCCGTGATATATAAACACCGCACCAATAGCAATACGAATAACTCCAAGTCCCGCATGAAGAGGGCTGCACTGTGATAATTTCATAAGTTCATTATAGTAATACTTCGAGCAAAATCGCAAGATATAGTAATCGAATTGCAAATCTTTCTATTTTAATATTGTTATGCATTACAACAGCATCTATACTTTGCACATGGAGCAACATTATGGTGAATTCGAAACACGAGAGCTTCCCGAGCCTCCTCATTGGAGAAAGGCGCTTGGTGTGGGCGTGGTAGTAATGGGACTTGCTATTGGCACCGGAGAACTTATCTTGTGGCCTCACCTTGTCACCAAGTACGGGTATGGCGTGCTCTGGGCAGCATTTCTTGGAATCACCTTCCAATATTTTATTAATCAAGAGGTTGCACGACATGCAATAGCCACGGGCGAAAGCTTCTTCACTTCATCATCACGCATCTTCCGCTGGTTTGCGCCCTTCTGGCTTCTTTCAAGTATTCTTCTTTATGTGTGGCCAGGATGGGCCGCAGCTATAGGAACCACACTTCGCGAACTTTTTGGATTTGGCACCTATATTGAATGGGCGTTAGTAAGCCTCCTCCTTGTGCTTATACTCACATTTGCGGGAAAAGTTGCTTACCGAATCCTTGAGCAATCTCTCAAAATAATTGTACCAACATTTTTTACACTTCTTATTATTTCGAGTTTTTTCAATCTCTCTTCGGTTGATTTTTCTGAAATGCTCAAAGGTATCACTCATTTTGGATACTTCCCCGAAGGAATCGACATGGTGGTGTTTTTGGGTGCAATTGCATTTGCGGGTGCGGGAGGATTACTTAATCTCTGCACCTCCCTTTGGTATCGAGACAAACAAACAGGAATGGGAAAATACGTAGGACGTATTATTAATCCAATTACTGGAAAGGAAGAGGCGGTCTCCTTTCGTGGTTATCGATTCGATATTCACAAAGAAAATATTGCGCGCTGGAAACATTGGATGCGCTTTATTCGCATTGATCAGGGTGTTATTTTCTGGTTTCTTGGCCTCGTCACACTCATACTCCTCAGTATGAACGCATATGCCACCCTCACCCCAAAAGGACTTGTACCCGAGGGTCTTAATGTCGCGGTGGCACAAGCACATATTTTTGGTGCCACCTGGGGCATACTTGGGTTTAATCTCTTTCTTATTATGGCCTTCCTTATGCTCTTTTCAGTTATGTGGACCGTGCTCGACGCATTCACAAGAATTGTAAGCGATATCTTCTACGTTAACTCTCGTATCGGTCCATTTAAAAAATATCTCACCTCTCTTGCAACCATATCCATTCACAAGCTCTACTACGTCTCCATAACCACGCTCGTAATAACAAGCGCACTACTTCTTCCTATGAAACAGCCTCTTGCACTTCTCTCAATAAGTGCGGCACTTGGTGGATTCACTATGGCGATTTATATTCCTATTCTCATTTATTTAAACAATGCAAAATTAGCGAAACCATTACGTCCGGGGGTATTTACTAATATAGCAATGATGGCTGCAACGCTCTTTTACTGGTACTTTGTTATCATTCTTGCAAAAACTTTTTTATAGTAACTCTACACATCAATAATAAAATCGAGCTTCAAAGGTAAATGATCCGATACTTCCATTTCTGGAACAGTAAATGACCGAACTTGGATATCGGGCGATACAAACACATAATCTGAAATAGTATCCTTATCAATCTGAGCGCTAAATTGCTGGCGCGCGATGCTACTTCGTGTAGTAGAAATTGAAAATTCTTTAGTAAGATTTCTCATATTCTTTCCAAGCGCCTTGATACTTTCAGTATTTGGAAAAAGATTGAAATCACCACAAAGAATCATGGGTGTCCCACTTTTTGCGAGAAATTCCTGAATGTTCTTTAATTGTTCGAAACGTTCGGGGGTATCAACTTTAGGCCAGCGAGCAATGCCGTGCACATTTGCAAGAGTGAGAATCTTGTCCGCAATACGTATTTTTGTGTACTGCAAGATACTTACCTTGTGTGGATCTTTTTCAACAAATTCATAAGAAGATCCAAATGTATAAAAATTCCCTTCATCAACAATCTCAAATTCCTCTTTCGAAAAAATGGTGTTTCCTACCGAAACACCAGTAGCAAAACCTTTCGAAAAGTCACTCGCAGAAAGCATGGGGGCAAACGAAGAGTAAAATCCCGGGAGAAGTGCTAAAAGGTTATCTAAAAGACTGAGGCAAAAATGCGGATTTTCCTTTTCAATATAATTTGCATGAAAAATCTCCTGAAAACAAAAAAAATCTGTTTCCTCTCTTGTATTCTTTATAAATTGGGTAAGTGCATCAAGCCTTTTTCCTTCCCACGCATTTAAACACACAAGTTTCATAACACAATAATATCACAAAAAATGTGATATTGACTCGCCTCTCATTCCAGCATATCGTGATTCTAGAAGACTTAATAATATTCACAAGAAAGGAGTGCCTCTATGAAAAAGGTAGAAGTGGTTCTTTCGGAGTTGGCGATGGATGAAGAGTCTCTTGAGAAAGAAGGGATGATTATACTAGGAGAACGTTTTGGAGATCGATTTCTCTGCATCATGACGGATTTGTCTGGGATCTTTGCAATCAAAAATCTCCTTTCAAAAACGAAATCTGAACATCTCTTTATTCATGAACTCGCTGCAATACTTATGATTCGTTTCGGAGGAAAGGTAAAAGAAATAACAATCACGAGTTGGAAAGAAGGTGACGTGCTTTCTGCATCTATTCTTACTAATCGTGGAAAAATTCGCGCCCGTCCAAGTGATGCAATTTTTCTTGCTCTCTATTTCCAAGTTCCTATGTTTGCATCAGAGAAAATACTTACGGAAAATCCCGAAGATCTCTCCGATGAAGAAGAAACAAGCATCCCATCAAACGAGCTACTAAGTCCTCTTGAGCAGCTTAAGAAAACATTAAAAGATGCTATTGAAAAAGAGGATTATGAAAAAGCAGCAGCGCTTCGTGATGAGATCAAAAAAATATCTGGCAATGCCAACACATCATCCTAACAGCCGCATTTCATGCGGCTGTTTTTTATTTCTCTTTGTCCTGACCACCTACCTATTATGAATCTATCTATTTAAATAAGTGATTGTGAGCTGTAATACCGTCGCAAACGAAACCCAGAGTAAATATGGAACTTGAATATAAGCAATCCAACGGACATGGGGATAGATCGCAACCATTGCCCAAATAAGTGTTCCAAGAATAAGGATGATATCAAGAGAGGCAAGAATATTATTTTTCAATCCAAACTGCAGTGGAGTAAATGCAAAATTAAAAATAAGATTTAAAATAAAAGGTAATGTCACCAGGAAGGTAAGTCGTTTTTGCCACATCATTACAAATACCTTACCAAATGAAAGAGCGATCAAAATATAAAGAAATGACCACACAGGACCAAAAAGCCATGAAGGCGGGGCCCACGAGGGCTTCGCTAATTGAGAATACCAAATATAAGTTACATTCATCTCGTTCATTATATCAATAACAAATAAAAAAGCGCAGGATTTCCCTGCGCTTTTAATTACACGTTACTTCTTCGGAAGTTGCTCCTTTAATTGACGAAGTTCTTCCGGAGTGAGGTTCTTCATTCTATCCTCGACTGTTGGCCTATCTTCGCTCGCTTCTTTTGCGTCGCGGTCATTAGCCACTGTTTCTCTCACTTCTTTTTGCGGAACACTTTCCAACAATTTGAGCGAGAGATTATCGAATGATTTAAGAGGAACCACGTCACGGCTAGATTCATAATACTCGATTGCAATGCGGTCTCCCTTTACTGTGGTTACCAACTTTGGAGAATCGCCCGAGCCGGCCGTAAAAAGATGTGGCACATTGTCAAGATGAAAATAATACAGATTTCCTGTATTCGTCACCTCGTACCCAAGTCTATCAATAACACCAATCTTCTTCACAAGTGTGCGTTCCGCACTTAATGCAACTTCTCCACCACGATCGGAAATGATCTTTTCATACTGACGAAGCGCATCGTATTGCGTATTGCCTACCGCAACCTTCTGAACATTTGCAATAGGAACTATTGCAACTCCTTGAAAGGCGTGGTTGTTGTTAAAGAGTGGTACTACTGCAGCCATTGTTCCATATACATTGTAAAGTTGTGGATCGGCACCATGAAGAGAGCGGAATTTTATCTGTTGATTTTCATTCACTGCTTGCAACACTGCGGTGTTTGTTCCACCTCCTGCAACCTTATAATAAACGGACTTTCCGGTTCTGCTGTTTGTGTATACAAGTCCAATAAGTGAATTATCGTTATTGTTTTGTGAGGTAATATCAGTCACCCATTCTGGCACGTCGTCTGTACCATAAATAAGACTCTGATCACTTGCCTCTACCATATCAGCATGAGATCCAAATACAGGAAATGTATTTCCCCATCCATGAACGTAGGTACCCCACCAATCAAGATAGCTATCCATAATACTTGCAGGAATAACCCGGTCAACCCACGAAGGTACTTTTCCTAATTCATAGAACGTATTATCTCCCGTAGCGGGATCAACAATGACTACTCCTTGTACTCGCTCTCCTGACCACATAATAGTTGGCTCAAATACCGTAACAACCCACCATCCGTGACCATTTTCATCAACTTCGAAATTGGGACTATAAAGACCCTTACCGAGATATCCACGATTTCGAAGGTATCGCTCAAGATTATTTTCGAAATACGCGCCAGGTGAATACTTCATCTGCTGCCCTTCTGGGAAATTAACAAGTATCGGTTGAGCATCAGGATTTTCAGCAGAAACCATTATGTAGCCAGGTGAATCTTTTGCTCTCCATGCTCCAAAACTTGCAAATTCGAGCGGAGCCACATACCATAGACGTTTTTGAATCATCTGCAATGACATCTCTCCATCCTCAACTTGAAACTGACTTCCAATAGAGCCATCTTGTCCGATTGCTTTTTGAGCAACATACAAGGCGTTCTCCTTGGTAGACATACGCATGTGTCGTGGATCCTTGGGCTGAACATCTTGTGTCCACTCCCGAGTTTCCATAGTACCAATCATTTTCTGATACTCATCAGTCCGTACAAATTCAGATCCAACACATCCGCCTCCAAGATAAGCCAATATCCCAAATATTCCTGGAATCCACACAAACCAACCATTCTCATGCTCGTCATATACGATTGCTGCGCTAACACACCAAAGTACTACTACAAATAAACCGGGAATTCCGAACATCGGATATACCGTAGACAATGTCCACCAGTAGAAACAACCCCAGAAAACCCAAAATGAAACAAATGCCTGAACTCCCGCAGCAACAAATCGCCGAGCGATAAGTGTAGGAAGAGTGCTAACCACTGCGCATATAAGCGCCGCGATAAAATAGTACATGAAAACCTCCTGTGATGTTTTATATTGTTAATTCTCACGTGTACATGTGAGTGTATTTGCTAGAAACATTATGCTACATATTTTGTTAATAGTCAAATTATTTCCTTTTTCCTTTCTCCTGTCTTTTTGTATAAAAAATGTTGTTGCTATAAGACTAATTTAAAATGGTCGTTTGCTAGAATAAAGAGGTAAAGCCATATGAACCTTCGAAGTATTTTTATACCTGAAGAAGCAGTGGGCGGTCTTGAAATCCGCGACACGGCGCTACGCCTCGCGCTCCTTGAACCTGAGAAAAAAACATCCGCGTTCCACGCAAGTGTACTTGTAGAAGAACCTATAGAAGCGGGCATTATTGTAAGTGGGCTCGTTGCTGATCGCGCCGCATTTGTGCGCGCATTACAACGCCTTGTAAAACGTGCACCACGCCCTGTTCGTTATGTTATCGTCTCTCTTCCTACGGATGTGGTATACACAAAAATCTTCACCTTCCCTGGAGCTCTTGAAAAAACTAGAGTAAATGAAACAATGCGCCTTTCTCTCGGCTACCAACTCCCCTTCAAGCAAGAGGATATTTATGTTGATTGGGAAATAATTACCGCCCCGAATAGTACTCAATATGAAGTAGCACTCGGTGCTATTCTAAAATCTTCGGCAGATGCTTACATCTCAGCACTCGAAAGTGCAAAATTAAGCCCAGTTGCCATAGAATATCACACCTTGAGTCTTGCTCGTGTTGTTCCGCCTATAAATGAGCCTCAACTTATTCAACTCGCCTATGATTCGGGCGTGTCACTTTCTATTATTCAAAACGGCTTCCCTCGATTTGTGCGCACCATTCCAAAAGAATATATGAAAACAGGAAATGAAACGCAAAATCTCACAAGTTTTTATGAAGTTGAATCGGGTATTATACCAACTCAGATAAAAATAGGATCTCTTCAGCTTACCGGTAACTTTTCATTACGTACCAAAGAAGTAGGTAAGGGTGGCGACTGGCTCGTGGTGCTTGGTGCGGCTATGCGCGGTATAGTTCCTCGAGCAGAGGATGTCATATTAAGCTTGATGCCTATGGGAACGGAACAGGCTTACGCGTATCAACGCGCAATTGCATTTGGTAGTTTTACAGTTAATCTTATTATTGGGTTGTGCCTCTTTTTCCTTGTGGCTTATGGAACGGTATGGAGTGTTATGGTAACTGTGCAACAAAATGCGAACACAGAATATTCACGCGGAAGCACGCTTCCCGTTCCTACCGATTCAGCAGCACTCGAAACTCGAGCTAAAAATACAAATGAACTTCTTGTTGCATCAGCAAATATTCTCAAACAATTTCCACAATGGAGCATCCTTCTCGATACAATAAAAACTCGCTTTTCTTCAGGTATTCTTATTTCTGAAATTTCAGCGCCCTCACCAGAATCAATGATTGTAATAAACGGTATCGCACAATCACGACCTCTTCTTAATGAGTATCGTGGTTTATTCGAGTCGTCTGCTGATTTTATTAATGTGAAAATGCCAGTAACGAATATTGATAAAAAAGAAAATATTCCCTTCACTTTATCATTCCAATTGAAAGATCCTCAATTTATTTACCTTCATCCATAATATGTTAAAAAGTAATAATCTTATTTTCATACTTCTCAAAAAGGTGATTGTCGCCTTACTTATTCTTGTGGCAACTACTACGGGAGTAATCATCATACGTAATCAAATAACAAAAATTGGTACCTCGCTCATTGAAACAAAACGCTCCGCTTTTTTCTTTGAGCGCCGCAGTGAAGTAGTAAACACACTTCGTACTCAATTTGCGCGTGTAGGAGATGCGGATACCAAGGTTCTCAATGCCTATATACCCGACGATAATATTGTAGAATTTATTGGGCTTTTAAATTCGGTTGCTGCACAAAATTCCATACAGATTACCTCTCAGTTTGGAACGCCGGTAACACAACTTACTCTTCAAGAGGGAACAATACTTTCCTCAATAGACTTCTCTGCGAATCTTACTGGAACATTCGCCTCATATATTAATTTTATGAAACATTTTGAGTCGTTGCCTTATTTCACTACGATACGCTCATTCCGTATTCTCTCTCCTACTGCACAAGGAATCGGAGAATCAATAAGTGTTGCGCTTCAAGGAAAAGTCTACGCACGAGGAAAAGCACAATAATATTTAATGGACTTTTTACACAACAAAAAACTTCAAATGATAGTCTACCCCTCAGTGATGGGTATCATCCTTATTATCCTTGGGGTTGTTTTTTGGCGCTCTGCCTCATTTCTCGCCACAGCCGTACAACAAGGATTTATGGCAAATAGCGAAGTGGGAGGAGAACCACTTCAAATAAATTTCCCTGAATTACTCTTTGTTGCAAAAAAACTTTCAATAGAAGTATCTCAAACAGGAAAGTCTTCCGCTCCTTCTGTCACACTTCCTGAAACTCCCGTGATAACAACCTCATCAGAAGGCATTGCTACTTCTACTCCCGTAGTAGGAACCACAACTATCCCCGAAACAATTGTTGAAAATAAGGCAGATCTTTCAATTAGTATTTTAAATAGCACAGGTATTAAAGGGCTCGCAGGAACTTTAAAAATACTTCTTGTTGCAAATGGATTTACCGTAAGCACCACCGGCAACCAACCCGCCACAGAGCCTATCACCCTAATTAAAATAAAGGCGAGTAAGAAGAGTTATACAACTTCAATTACTGAACTCACTTCCCTCGTTCAACAAAAATACACCGTAGGCACCACCGAACCACTTTCTGAAGCTAACACGAACGATATTGTCATCGTAATAGGAGAAAAATAATATTTCTTCTTTAGGGAGTTGTTATCTCCTGCCATGTCGTCGTGGCTATTTCTCCATTCAATGATACGTCAAATAATATGCCGGTCTGTAATCTACGAACGAAATTACCTGATTGCCCTGAGGAAGTAATAATCTTTGGGTCTCCCGAAGATCCCACGCCGTTACTAATAGTGATTGAAGCACACGCCGTATTTGAACTACAGCCATTTATAGCAAATGAAATTGAGTAGGTAGACGAAGCATTTTTATCAATTGCAACTCGATGAAGTGCGTCGCGTATTCCTGCTTCTGCATATTCATATGCCTGCGAGGATTGGGATTGGCCTTGTGAGATAAAAAGTTCAGAAAAACTCGATGCCGCGATACCAATACTTATTGCAAGTATTAATATTGAAAGAGCAATAATAGTAGGTAATGTTGCTACTCCTTCGCGAGCTATTATTTTTTTTGAAAAAAAGGTGTTCATTCTTTAATACAATGCAACCGTTGTTTTCTTGCTAGAAGAATATTGCCAATCTGGACTTGAACTGTTGTAACTGAGTGCTAAGCTCGTCTCAATTGAAATAATGGTTTTTGAAAGCGTGGCATTAGTATTTTCAAGACGAGTAAAAAGGAGGCTGTCCACTAAAACAAGATTAGAAGTAACTGCTTCTGAAGAGGCAGAACATGCGCCTGCCGACTGTCTCCGTAAGGTGCTCGAGGTTATACAATAATTTACTGCGACTCCACTTACTATTGCTGAGAGTGATGATGAGGTTGCATTTGCAGTTGCAGGCACTGAAATTGCAGTCGCCGAACGTAAATCTTGTGCAATAAGATCGATTGCAAAGCGTAAGTTAGAATTCACCTCAACCTGCGCTTCCGACCTCCCTCGGCCCCTATTAAGGGTAGTAAAAGCTCCCGCAATAACCACCGTAACAATTGCAAGAATCGCGGTATATATAAGAAGTTCGAGTAAACTAAATCCTTTTTGATTATATATATTCATTATGGAGACCAATTTACCATAACATCTGAGACGACCGGACTTGTTGCTCCTGCACTTGTGCAATCGCTTGCCGAACAAAGCTGCACACGATATTGATAATAACGTTGATTGTTTTGATCCTGTGGCGCACAGGTAAGCTCAATAGGAATTCCAGGTCCTCCTGAAGGTGAGATTCCTGTGTCATACCAATAGCTCGTCCCACAGGTTACTCCATCATACCCAATAAATGACCAAGGCCCACTCGTACTATTTGAGGTTGCAAGTTGGAAACGTACCTTGCCTGTGCCCGCAGTACCAAGCCACATCATTGAATTATAAGCGACTCCCCCCGTGACTCCCGTATCAAATGTAGCTGAGGTTATATCCCCTGTTGCAGGCAAACCTGCTAACACCGTCGCCATTGCATATTGGGTATAGAGCAAATTAGTTGTTGCACCATTATTCGTTACGCGAAAACAATACGCTCCATTACTCGATGTATTTGCCACAAGCACATATTCTATTTCTGTAAATTGCTCGGAAGTAAGAGTAATGGCGGCCGTGGTATTTCCGGTCGTCTTCACCTGACCTGCCACAAATGTTGAATTTGCATCAGTAAGTCCACTCGCCACATTAGTCGTTACTTCCGCATCAGTCACATTTGTTGAGGTAGAAATCATCCACTCAGATGAGGTGGTATTTATTGGTACCGCTGAATACGAACCAGCACTACATGTACCGGTTGATGCATATTCTAGTTTAAATTGTGGAGCCGTGCCACGTGTCCATCCCGAATTAGAAACTTCAAATCGCAATCGCTTAGTCGTATTCTGAGGAATATTTAAATATTGAGAATCTTCATTTGCTGCAAATGTTGCTGACACCTCAGTACCGTCATCATTGCGCCATCTATAATGCACTTGTTCATATTGTTGAGTAAATAATCCTGTAAGCCAATAAAGAATTCCTGAATATGCTTTTTTTACATTTGTAGAAATACCGGTACCCGTCTGCCCACCTGCATTTCTTGCTTGATAGCTTGTGGAGGTTCCATTTCCAGAAACACTCTCTACTGCGGCCCCATGAAGTTCGTAGGTAGTTGAAGTAGCTTCAAATCCAAGGGTTTGAAAAGGAAACACAAGCGACACACACACGAGGAGCGCTACATAAGTATTACTCTTAAGATTATTCATATGTGTAACTATTTCGCCTCCTGTGCACCTCCTTTTGATTTCTCGATTAACCTCACCATTTGTGCGTCGGATGTGAGTTTCTCCCATGAAACAACTGCGTTTTTATTTAAATAGAGTGTGTGTGCTTCAGATGAAGTACTATTCTCCCCTTTACGAACAAGGTTATAAATCTCCTTCGGTGTTAATTCTGATTGCAATTGGTAATTGGTACTTGTAGAAATGGGGGCCATGGGAGCACTCAGCGTCTCAATATAATACACATCATCGAGTTTCAATGAGTCGCTAGTTACCAAATCAAGATGTCCATAATATTCCTCACCACCTACCATACGGACCGTATACCATGAAGTGGTATCTCTACTATCTTCCTCGGGTCTTACATCTATCCATTGAGATACGAAAAATCCCACAAAAAATGTGAGAATAACACCTCCGATAATTACTGTCAGTTTAAGTACTTTCATAAATAATTATCGCGGGTTATACCACGTACCACTTTTCCCTTGGTCAGCAATAAATACATAGTATCGCCCGATGGGAAGGTTAAAATCCGCAATGTTAAATTTAATAACTGCGATACGATTCGTAGGACACGCGAACGAGTTATTCACTTTGGCCGCGCCGGGGTTCTTTTTATAATCATCTAACCCACTAAAAATAAGTACCGAATAATACACATCATTACAAGTACTCGTAAAATTTACCTCCTTCCCTACTGCGGGATCATAACTAAATGACTCGAATCGAGTTGCCTCAGGAAGTTTTTCGGTATTATTTGGTAATATCTTCTCACCCTTATAATCAATTGTACTTGCATGAACTGCTTCCTTTTCAGGAGGAGGAAGCGACGTTAGAGATGGATTCGTCATTATCTCCTGTTTCACCTCAGGTGCAGGTCCAATATCAACCACACGTGGTGCACCAGAAAGTTCTCTTCGAAATACAATAAGAAGCACTACAAACATAATTGCAAACGCAAGCCCTACGAGTTCCCAGATTCGTTTTATATTGGGATTCATCAATTCCATTTCTTTATTATACCTTAACCACCTTCAACTCAACGAGAATGTCGGAAATAACATTAAAATAGTGTTGTTGTGCAAATTGTCGTGCCTCTTCAGTTTTTTTATCCCACGGCGGATTATAAAATACAAGAATTTTTGACACCTCAAAATTACAAGTAATCGGGTAGTGATCTAGTTTGTTCATTTTGAGCCAGGCCTGGTTATAATACATCCATGTCGCTTCCGAAAGTGCTCGAGTGTGCGTTGGATCTTGCCACGCACGAATTGAAGTATAGTAAGGTCCCACAATAGTTACTTTCGCTCCGTCTTCACAAATGCGATACACCTCATTCATAAATTTCATAAGGTCCTTCGTGTGTTCTGCATAATGACTCACATATACCTCTTCAACCGAGTTATCCTTAAACGGCTTCCACGGAAATACTTCGAGGTCCCACACATAATCCACTCCAGGACCTCCCACCACATCTACCCCCTTAAATCCTGGCTGTTTATTTTGTCCGCATGCGATATCTAATTTCATAATTAATTATTAACTACATAAGTATAGACGGAAGAAGAAAGCTTTTCCATGAATTCATTTGCTTTTTGTTCACTCATACCATTTGTGCCGACACATAACACGTAATTTCGATTGGGCGCATATACGATACCACAATCTGAAAATGTACCAGTGTCTGCACTAATACCAATCTTATGACTTACAGGAATATCTTTTGCCACGCCACCTGCAATTTTTTCATTGAAAGGAGTGTTTGCAAGATATGTGAGTATCTGTTGTGAGTGAGCTGGAGTAAGGTACGTTGAGTTATAAAGCGATAAAAATATATTTGTAAGTGTTTTCAAATTAATATCTGCATAGTTAGGAGTCTCATTAACAACGGGCGGCTCAAGATATTGCCAACCAAGTGCGGTGTATACATTCGCAAGCGGATCATTAATGCCAAGACGAATAAGTAAATCATTAACTGCATTTGCTGCTGTGTTATCAGATTGCTCAAGCATAATCTCCATAAGATTGCCTAATGTATATTCATTGCCCACCCCCTTTTTGTATAATTCGCCAAACCTGCCATCTACCTCTGATGCTTCAATTGTATACGGTTTATCAAGGTCAATTAATCCATCTTCTACTGTCTTCATCACCGACATTGCAAGAGGAACCTTCAACGTGCTTGCTGCCTTAAAAACATCCTTCTCATTTAACCCAATCCATACCCCATTGTTAAGATAGAGAAAATAAATATATGTTTTCTCCTTATACTCTCTTTGTAACGCCACGAGCTTCTCACGCAAAGGAGCGATATTAACAATATAATGCTTGCCAAGATTTGCGGTTACAGATGGATTTAATAATGAGTGACTCACTTCTCCGTTTTCTTCTGTCACTTTTTTCTCGCCTCTTTCTTGATTTTGTTGCCACAAAAAAATAACCCCATATACCAAAAAGAGTATACTCACAACAAAAAAAATACTTACTAGATATTCACCTCGTTTTTTTTGCATAAAAGTTACCATACCACATCCATAGCCACATCATAATGTCCCACTTTTATTCGTGTATCACACGCAAACTTATACCCTAGCTTCCCCGCGCGTTCGTAAAAATAGAGGTCTTGTGTATATCCCCGTCCACCCTGTCCCGGAATAAATTCTTGAAGAGTTTTAAACCATGGTCGTTCTAACTTCTCATTTTTAAATATCTCGAGTTTAAATAAATTAAATCCCATACCAAGTCCATTTGCGGCCTGTACACCTTCTGAAATAGGAATTTGAGGAATAAAATTTAATGGAGCTATCTTCGGGTCTCCATAAATCATCGGTTGCCCTCCCTCACCTTTCGTCCAATAAAGACCTCCTACTACATCATATATATCCATCGACTCATATAATTTAAGGAGGCCATCGGGGGGAGGCATATTATCTTCCTCAATCGTCAAAATATATTTCCATGTTGAAAGTTCGGGGTTCTGCAAAACCATCTCAATCATCGAATTATACGCCTCTCCCACCTCCATACCGATTGCAAAAAGTGGACCAAGTACCTTTTGATTCATGGGGCGCATCAACCCCATCCAACTCTGTACTACTTTTGCAGAAATTGTTCCTCGTGTAGGACAAATAATGATTGTGGATAAATCTTTATATGATTTTGATATTTCAAGCCTCTTATTTGCTTCTGCAATATTACTATTATGAACACCTTTATACTGAGGTACGATTATCTGTGGTTGCATGATTTATGTATTTTGAATTCTGAAATAAAAGGGTACCGCGGACGTCCATCCTTGTATCTGGCTTGCCGCAACTGATGCGGGTAGTGCATTTGTAGTATTAGTATATCTCCCCTGAAACATGCGCAAATGATTCGTAGATAATTGTGAAGTTGCAGTATAGACTACATTTGAACCAACATTAATAATGCCCACTGGAGGAGCCACAGTAATTCCTCCGCGAATTGAGTAGTTCATACTTGCAGTCGCTGCTGCTGAAAAGTATGCGCCCATGATATATACACCTGGTGAAAGTGAGGTTCCCGCAGCCTCAAATCCAGAAAGATGGAACTGCCTCACACCAGAAATACTTGCAGTTGCGGTATTTGAAAATACATTTTGTAAACTTGCGAGTCGTGAAATCTGAGTACTATTCACCTGCGTATAAAGTGCCATCTGCACAGTAAATAAATTTGAGCCAGATGTTGCACGCGACATTTCAAGAGCAATTCTATCCACCTGAATATCGGCGTCTAAATAGAATGGGGTGAATACAGGGCGTTGAGAAATGGCAGTAATATTTGTGATATTCGTGATAAAGTCACGCCCTCCCAAATTGTCATACATATTTCGAGTCAGTCCTGCACCGCCACCACCCGCAGCAACACTCGCGGTCATCACACCATTATTAGAAAGACCAAAAGTAACTCCATTTGAGTTTGCAAACTGAATCGTCCCTGTATTTTGGCTATACGTTCCCGAACCCTGAAGTGCGGCACCTCCGCCGCCTGCGCCCGCAGAGATAGTCACCGCATTTCCATTTTGAGAAAGGGTAATATTATTCCCCCCCGCGAGAGTAAGAGTTCCTGAAGAAATAGCCGCGAGTACTCCCGCAGTATTTCCAGAGATTGTCATATTATGAAGATTCTGAGTTTGTACGGTCTGGCTTGGTACTGAAAGTTGAATAGTGCTTCCTGTCTGACTCACCGTGATATTGTTAGACCCTGAGATATTTACCACGCCCCACTTTATCTCACTTCCCGCAGCCACACTCTGTTCCTTTACTCCTTCAATACCACTTAACACGCGAATCACATTGTTTTCACAAACTAATGCACGCGTACGCGATGAGTTATACCACACAGAGCCATTCACCGATCCTGTAGGACACGCATCTCCCGTAGCCTCAACTGCCGCTTGACTCATTACATCAAGATGTACATATTTCTGACTTCCGCTGGTCACTCCTGCACCCGTTCCTACTCTGGCATTTCCTCCTGATAAATTCTCCGCAACACGAGCATAGGCAACCGCATCGAGTCTCTGACGAGGTGCGAGTGTTTCAAAGGGCGCTCCACCACAAGTACCATTTGATGCAGCAACCTCAATATTTAAATACTCGGTATCGTTCGCAGAAAAATCATATGTCGCGAGTGAATCCGCCTCTCCAATACCAAGATTAAAAACGCCATTCGTCACCGTTGCACCCGCTGAAGTAGGAGTTCCTGCCGGCCATAATTTTGCACCCGCAGCGGCCGCGTCATAAATTGAAAGACAAAAATAATACGTAGTTCCTGCACCGCCCAACGCATTACCCGAAGTATCAGTAAGTCGTCCTTGATATGAGAGTTTTTTAGAAACACCCGCCACTGCATTTACTTGATTAGGAAACAAAGTAAAACTTGCGAGAGAAATAACAAAAATAGTCGAAAGTACAAATTCGAATAAGGTCACGAGCGCTATCATGATAACGCCCTTCTTATGCCGCTGATCTAATGTTACGCCGTTTGGATGAAGGGACATGAGTGCAATAATAAAACCGTTACCACTTTGAATCTTTGATAACTTCTTCTATTTCATTATAGCAATTCACAAACATAGCGCGGAGCTCTTTTTCTGGGGGCATCTTTTTTGTAGGAAAATGGCGATTCATATGCACCATAAGCTCAAGCGGTGCGGTGATTTTCAAAAAATAAGTATCCACAATTCCCTGTTTCCCTTTATCCAGACTGAATTGCATACCAAAATTCATAAGATCCTTTTTCTTCAAAATCTTATCCCCAAATATATTTTCGAAAATATATTTCATCGGAATTACATTATTAAAGCGATAGTAGACATCGAAGTTAAATCCGAACGCCTCAAGTTCATTTTTTTCAAAAATGCTATTTATTCTTAACGATTCGAGAATAACACGCGAAATCCCCGGCTCTTCTTGTGATTCATCTTCTATGCGTAATCGTCGTCCCTCAAGAACTGCGCGCATCTTTAATTGCGGAAGAGTAAGCACTTTTGCACCAATAACTGGGTCATCCACAAACCTCATACCTCGTGCTGCATCGCCTCCATAGAGCGAATTAAATACATCATTTTCTGGTGCTGAAAATCCTACTTCACTAAAAAGAAGGGTGAGATTTGAGTGATATAGTGACTTAGAAGTAATCATAAAAATAAATTAACAACCGCTACAAATTGTAATACTCGAACTTGCTTCGACATTTGTTTTTGAAGTATACACGGTGGAAGGACAGCTGACTACGCCAGTGCTTGTGGAAAGCCAACTCGTATGGGCACACACCTTATTTCTCCACCTGGTTACATATTTTGTGGAGACTAGTGGGTCGCTGCTTGAAGCGGTAACCGTCACACTTACCCGCTGAGTCGAGGGATCATATGAGCCACCATTCGTAGCACAAGTGACTGCAAGACCCCCAGTATCACTAATGCCCGTTACCGTTGAACTTGAACGACAGACATTTTGAATCGTAAATGAACGTGCATATGTTATGTTGTTGATTGAGACCGCTTCAGTACCAGTTGCAATCACCCACTTCCCCGCTGACTTCTGTGGATAATATGCGGTACTCGGTTTTGTGAGATTAAAAAGATTATTCCAGTTCTCCACGGTTGCACCCTCAACTGCATTAAATGTCTCATCAATAAGTCCTACCGCCGCGCTCTTATCACCTGCCGCTTTATTACTTATAAGACCCGTATAAATGAGTTGCGAACCAAGTGAGAGGACAATAACTGCACCTGCAATTGCAAGAATCATCTCAACAAGTAACTGTCCGCTTTCTGAAATATTCTTTTGCATATAGTTAGTTAACCATCCCAGAAGGAGAAACATAGATTGATCGCGTAGACGAACTTCGCGAAATAGTAATAGTTGAGGAGGTAGTAGTGCCTCTAATTGCGTTAAATAATATGTCAGTACTTGAAGAGATTGGAGGCGTCACAAACACAATAGTACTACCAAGCGTAGTAGTAGAAATTACCGTAGTTGATGCATCAGTGGTATACGTTAATGCGGTCGTCGAAAAAAACTGATAGTACGGGCTACTGGTACTATTTACGAAATGAAGTCCCCAATTATATCTATTTTCTCCTGCGATAGCTTTTGCGCGCGCAAATTTAAGATCAGAAATGATGGCACGCGCCGTAGCATCGAGTTGTACATTACTTGAAAATGATCCATAGAATCCTGCACCAACCGTGCCCAAAATAGCGAGAATTCCAATTACTAGTAATAATTCAAGCAATGAAAATCCTCTCATGATTATCTAAATTTACCAATAAGCTGATAAATTGGCATAAGTACTGCGATGGCAATAGTACCAATCATAAGTCCCATAAAGAGTAAGAGAAGCGGCTCAAGGAGAGTAGTAAGTTCCTTCAGTGATGCGTCAACTTCTTCATCATAAAATTCTGAAAAAGTTTTTAAAATTCCCTCGAGAGTTCCCGTTTTCTCTCCCACAAGAATAAGGCTCGTAAGAAATTTTGGGAAAAGATGAGGATACTGTTCGAGTGAGTGAGAAAGAGGTACTCCATTTCGCACTTGTTCAACAGAAGTAATAATCGCCGTACGATAAAGAATGTTCCCAAGAGAATCTGCCGAAAGATGCAGTGCATCGACAATGGGGGTGCCACTTTTAATAAGACTCGAAAGAGTCCGCGTAAAACGCACGAGTGAGATTTTTTTCAGGAGATCGTTCGCAATAGGAATACGTAAAAAGAATCGATCAAAAAACTTCTTTCCTATTTCTGTTCTACTAAAAAAAGTGAAAAACCATATAAGAATCGCAACAAAAATAACATCAAACGTAGGACTATAAAGAGCGATTTCACTTGCTGACATAAGGGCCCGCGTCACCGCAGGGAGTTCCGCGCCGCTTTGTGCAAACGTTTTTACGAGGCGTGGAAGTACAAAAGTAAGAAGAAGAACCACCACACCTACAGAAGCAGTAAGAAGTAATATCGGATATGCGAGCGCTGAGCGTATCTTGCGCACAAGTCCATACTCTCGCACCAAGTGATGGGAAAGTTCTTCAAGGGTAGTATCAAGTCTCCCTGAGGCCTCTCCTGCGCGTAAGAGACCTACAAAAATTGCAGGAAAATCTTTTTTATATTCTGCAAATGTTGAAGAAAGCGGCTGTCCGTTTTCAAGATTACTCTTTGCACGAATAAGAATATTCTTAAGTGGTTTTTTTGTGGTATCCACAATAAGAATATCCAAGGCCTCAATAAGGCTGAGTCCTGCCTTTATTGTTGCGCCAAGATTACGCACTAAAAGAATCTTGTCGATTGGTCGAATGTGATCAAAAAGGGCAATGTCGGCATTTAATTTCTTTTCGCCTCGTACCCCAATCACTACGGGAAATAATCCACGCTTTGAGAGAAATTCAACTACCGCATCTTTCGAAGGCGCCTCGAAATCACCCTTCACACTCTTCCCTTTTTTATCTACTGCCTCGTATTGATAGAGTGCCATATAATTATTCGTTTACCACACGAAGCACTTCTTCAATGGTAGTGATTCCACGTTCTGCTTTATCCAATCCATCTTCAAACATTGTCTCCATCCCCTCCTTTACTGCCATCTTTTTTATTTCAGAAACTGATGCTGATTTCAAAATAAGATTACGAATAGCTTCCGAGACACTCAATATTTCAAACACACCAATCTGACCAATAAATCCTGTGTGCCCGCACGCATTACAACCCACCCCTCGATATAAACTTTGTGGCACATTTTTCGCTTTTGTTCCCTTTGCAACCAAAAACTGTTTTTTAATAAGTTGCCCAATAGGTGCAGAAACTTTATACGATTGCACACATGAAGTACATATTTTTCTTACTAAACGTTGTGCAATTACCACATTCACTGTTGAGGCTAATAAAAAAGGTGGCGCACCCATATCAATAAGGCGCGGAATTGCAGAGGGCGCGTCATTCGTATGAAGACTTGAAAGTACAAGATGACCCGTAAGCGCGGCGTGTACTGCAATTTCTACCGTCTCATTATCACGAATTTCACCGATCATGATGATGTCAGGATTTTGTCTTAGAAGTGCACGCAATCCACTTCCAAACGTAATACCTGCCTTTGCATTTACCTGCGTCTGATTAATGCCCGAGACAGAATACTCAATAGGGTCTTCGATTGTAGTAATGTTTACTTTTGGTGTATTTAAAATATGAAGCACGGAATAAAGTGTTGTCGTCTTTCCATGTCCTGTAGGACCCGTGACGAGAAGCATGCCGTGTGGCTTCTTAATTTCCTGTTCTACTGCCTTAATTCCTCCCACAGAAACACCGAGGTCAGAAAGAGAAAGTGGACGCGAAGAACTCTTCAAAATACGCATTTCTACTTTTTCGCCGTACATCACTGGCATTACGTTTACACGAATATCAATTGAGGAACCATCATCAAGAGTAAATTTAAAACGTCCATCTTGCGGAATGCGATGTTCATCAATCTGCATGCTCGCCAAAATCTTCACACGTGCTACCAAAATTGGCTGAATTACTTCATTGAGACTTAAAATTTCCTGAAGCACCCCATCCACACGAAACCTTACTAAGATCTCTTTTTTTGCAAGCGGTTCAAAATGAATATCAGAAGCATTAAGTGCAATCGCCTGCTCAAGAATACTATCTAAAATAGTAATAACCGAAACCGACTCAGCAAGTTTCGCCACATCTGCCTCCCCAGAAAGAGAGAGGAACTTCTGTACATTCTCTGTAATGGTCTGATTAAATGATGCACCAATCTGCTTTCCGTACTGCTTCAGGGCAAACTTTAAATTTGCGGGTGTTACCCAAGATACATCAACCCACATACCAAACTTTGCACGAAGAAATTCGATGGTATTAAAATCAAACGGATCAGTCATAGCAACCTTCACTACCCTCTTATCTTTAAGAATATCATATACTACCACCCCTTTTGTTTTTGCAAATGCTTCTGGAAGCTGCTCAAGAATATCCTTTTTAATCTCTATTTTACGCAAATCAACATGAGGAGTATTGAAATAAGGGTCAAGCAATTCAGCGAGATAATCCTCGGTAGTGTCCCCCCGTCCCACAAGCACATTTTGAATTGATTGTCCGGTACGCCTCGCTTCCTCTTTTGCGCTGGCAAATGCCGCCTCATTGATTACTTCTGATTGTAACACCAACTCCTTAAGTTTTGCTTCAGTAATGTGCATGAATTCTCCTTTCATTATACAATATGCCTCTTTATTCAGAAAAACACTCCGCATTACGCGGAGTGTTTAAGTGTTTTTTATTAAAAATCGTTTGTACCCGGAAGAATACTAAGGTCGGTGCCTACCTCGAAAAGAGATGCGTTGTCCCCTCCATCCTTTGCTCGCTTATCATCAGTTGTTTTATATTGGATGCTTTCAAGTGCTGCATCAATTTCAAAAGAAATTGGTGTTCCCTTACACGCATAACGATACATATAATCTGCGTTGGTCACCGTTCCTGCAGTCGTAACGGTGTTGGTTGGATCAAGGGGAAGATTTGAAATTGGTGAACCGCCCGTAAGTGCCCCAAAATTTACTGGAATCCAACCCGTTCCATTAATAGGAGTAGACGACCCGATAGTAGTTGGCTGCTGCCACGCAGCCGATGCTGCCTGCCATATGGTTATTGGAGGGGTATTATCACTCACCGTTGTTGCGGAAGTAGGAACACTCAACCAAATTCTTCGATTTGCAAATGTGCCATCAATACACGCATCATTTCTTGTTCCCGCGATGCCATCTAATTGTGGGGACTGCACCGTTGAAAGGTAAAGACTAAGCGCGCTCTTTAAGCTACTGAGGTCAGAAAGACGCTGTGCATCACGTGATTGTGCGAGTGTTTCTGCGGGGTTGATAACAATAACAAGAATTGTCGACAAGGCCGCAATAATTGCGATGACGATAAGGAGTTCAAGCAAGGTGAATCCTTTCTTCTCTCTAACTATATTCATATATTTCAGTATACCAAATCACAAAATACTCGTCACTCAACCTCACTCCCTTAAAACAAAAATCCCCGCAACATGCAGGGATTTTTTGTAGCTACTTGTTAGAAATCGCTTGTACTAGGAAGGATAGAAAGATCAGTTCCTACTTCGAGAAGAAGAGTGTTATTTCCTCCATCTTTCGTTTCTTTATTGTCTGTTGATGTGTACTGAATGCTCTCAAGGTTTGCATCAATCTCGTATGAAATTGGCGTTCCCTTACATGCATAACGATACATATAATCAGTACTTGTAACTCCAGCTGCGGTCACGGTATTTGTCGGGTCAATAGGAAGGTTTGAAATTGGTGAACCGCCCGTGAGTGCCCCAAAATTTACTGGAATCCAACCCGTTCCATCAATAGCTGCCGCAGTTGCAAGTGTCGCTGACTGAACCCATGTCGATGTCGCTGCAGTCCATGTGGTCGCAGGTGGAGTCGCATCAGTAACGGGGGTTGTAAGAGGAACACTTAACCAAATCTTTCTATTTGCTGTCACAGCACTATCAATACAACCAAGGTTACTACTCGTAGCACCAATATATGGCGATGACAACGAAGTAAGATAAAAACCCATTGCAGTCTTCATCGTAGAAAGATCTGCGATGCGCTGTGAATCTCTCGATTGTGCAAGAGTTTCAGCAGGGTTAATAACAATAATGAGAATTGCCGACAATGCTGCAATGATTGCGACGACAATCAAGAGCTCAAGGAGTGTGAAACCTTTCTTTTCGCTAATGGTATTCATATTAAGTACTATTTTACAGCATTCGTGTACGCAATACAACACATCTCCCCTGTTGATAAGTGGCTCCTCACCTCCAAATACGGAATATGTAGATAAACTCTGATATACTAAGACTTATGGCAATACATTTCACCAAAGAGCAAGTTCTTGAATTTCTCAAAAATAATCAAATTATGAGCATTGCAACGATTAATGGTAAAAAGCCTCTCTCTTCTGTTGTGGCATATGCTATTAATGATGACTTCACCTTTTACTTTATCTCCCACCAAACAAGTTATAAAACAAAAGCACTTATCACAAATCCCCTCGTAGGTTTTTCTATTTGGGAAAAATCAAAAATGCTCATACAGGCTGATGGTATCGCTCACGTTCTTCCTGATGACGGAGCCGATGAAATAATGGATAAAATAGCGCATGCTATGGCAGAAGTAAAAGATTTCTGGCCCCCTCTCTTTCGAGCGCGAGGTGGCAAAGAAGGAAGAGACTATGCCGTGTTTGAAATACGCCCTACATGGATGCGTGCACTTGATCTCTCAAGTCTCCATATAAAGGAGGGAGAACTGCCATTTACTGAATTTACATTTTAAATTCGATATTATGAAAGTACTTATTGTAGAAGACGATGTATTCTTGGCAAAGGTATATAATGCTCAATTCAAAAAAGCAGGCATTGAAACTATTGTGTTAAACAATGGAGAGAAGGCGCATGCAATGGCAAAATCAGAAAATCCCGACATAATTATGCTCGACCTTATGCTCCCTCCCCCTAAAAATGGTTTTGAGATTCTCGAAGAACTTAAAAAAGACCCGAAAACAAAAAATATTCCAGTAGTAATTCTCTCTATGTTGGGTAGTAACGAAGATGTTGCAAAAACTGAGAAACTGGGAGCAATACGTCATATTCCAAAAACAGGAGCAAGCTTTCACGAGGTGGTTGAGCGCATAACAGAATTGGCAAAAAAATAATCCGCACTCTTAAAGCGCGGTATTTTTTTATTCTTGTGATGCCACCGAAGCCACAATACCTGCAATGTCGGCAATTTTTGTTTTTGCCTTCACAATATATTCGTGTGCTCCTAATTTCTTTCCTAACTCAATATCACTATCTTTACTTAAATTGCTCAAAATAACTACGTGAGTGTTTTTCCATGTCTCGTGTTTCTTCATTTCTTCAAGTAATTCGAAACCGCTTACCCCAGGAAGCATGAGATCAAGAAGTACTACGTGAGGTGGTTCTTTTTTGAAAAGCACTCGTGCATCTTCTGCATTGCTTACATTTGTCACCACAAATCCTTCTTTTTCTAGATGAATCGTAACTATTTTTACAAGAAAGGCATCGTCTTCAATGATAAGAACGTGCTTTTTTTCTGGCATCTTTTCCTTAACAGTCATGAGTGTATTGTATCACTTTTTTACTTAAAATCCCTAGCTTAGTAGTATTCTTATGCCTACCTGGGAAGCGACGCTTCTGAAGTAATGATTTTAAAATATATACAAAAGAGCAGTGATATACCGCTCTTTTTATTACTCATTTTCTTTTTCTCAAATAAAATACCCTCGCAATATGCGAGGGTATTTTAAATCCTAATCTTAGACTCGGGATACTTTTACTGCGTTAGGTCCTTTAGGAGATTCCTCCTTTTCAAAGGTTACCTTGTCACCGCGCTTGAGATCTTCGAAGGCTACGCCCACGAGTTCATTGCTGTGAAAAAATAAGTCCTTTGCTTCCCCTTCGATAGTAATAAATCCGAATCCTTTGTCTGTAAGATTCTTAATTGTTCCTTCCATGGTGATAAAGTTAATTTTTTTGTATGTTTTAAGGTTTGATCCTAAAGCCTGGCTTCCTAAAATAAGCTCGACGAAATTTTTATTAGAGAACCAACTTACTCTTTTATACTCGCATATAAAAACTAATTTGTCAAGTGCTCCATTTTGATGCCCAATAAGGACTCTTAGAGACCAATCAACTCAAGCTGACTATATTGTTCAAAGGTCTTCTGGGTGAGATAAACTACTACAACGATAGCAAGAATAGTAAGAATCAATGCAATAACTCCTATTACTTTTGGCTTCTCCTCTTTTTGTTTTAAATACTTAATTACATATCCAATACCAAAAGGAGCAAGAAAAAAACTCACTAAATAAATGCGAATCTGTTTTGCTACAGAGATATCTATCTCCCCCTCTTTTAGAGGCTCTCCGCAATGGAGGCAAAAATAAGCATCGTGAGAAACCTCAGTATTACATTTGGGACACCTCTTCTGAAACGTCGATTCCATGTCTTTATTATACCAACCCCCTTCCTTAATGTGAGGATATATATTATTTAACAAATAAAAAAGCCAGTTTTAAAAAACTGGCAAAATTATAACTAATGACACAACTTAAGAAAGAGCAACCGGCTCATCAGAAAGGATTTCGATAAGTTCGCGTGCTTCAGTAATTCTCTGCGTGATGATTTCCTGAGTAAACTCCTGCTTTGCCCACTCAGTGAAAAACTGAAGATTTTGATGAAATGGCATCTGCATCTTCAATACTTCAAGTGGGGACTTTCCCCACTCTTCCGAAAGACCAAACACCACCTGCTGAATCCACGCCACCGTAAGCGCCTGACTCATATCCGCATCGCGAATAATCTGACACGAAAGGGTGAGTTTCTCTGCAGGAAATGTGTACGGATATTCAGTCGCCTTAATGAGCTTCACAATTTCAAGAAGTGATGCCTCATCTTCATAAAGAAGATGCTCCACAAGACCCGCGATAGATCGTCCGATGTTTACTGAATCCGGTCCACTTTTACCGGTATGATCAAAATCATGGAACAGCGCAGCAATCAGCAGGTTGCGCATTTCACGCTGACTCAGTGTGTCGCGATAAAATATGCACGCCTTATAGCAAAGCCACATCACATGGCACAAATGCCGAAAATTGTGATATGGGTTTCGAAGATTTTGTGCCTTATTAAATACGACCCGGAAATAATGTTTGAGGTTTCCCTCATACAACCTTCCGTCGTTTCTCACAATTTCTGGGGTACTCCCGTGAATACTCAAAGTAGGACTCATGTTACTTCTCCCTATAGTGTTGTTAAAGGTTATTTAGTAAAACTTACTGAAAATAAAATAGCACTTATGGTGCTATTTTGTCAATGAATTCTTTTATTGGACTGCCTCTTGATTCTTATACTTTTTAATAAACTCCTCTTGATTACCATACTCCGCAAAATCTTCTTGTTCTTTAGGATTTACAAATTCACTATCCTTCTCATGTTTAATACCACACCAATATTTCTCCGTGATAGAAGCAATTTCCATCCAATAGCGAATTGCACCGTTCGCATATCCACAATACATACAATATAATTTTTGCCAAAAAGTGAGATATGGCAATCTCCCCCTATCAATGATTTTTATGTGTGTCTTCCTTTTAATATAAGCAAGTTTACAGAGAGGAAAACAAATGCGGTGATAGAACTCAACACACACATCGAGAATCGCAATAGGAATTACCAAGAAGGAAATAACAGGGATTACAATGATATTCTTCCAAACCGCATTTTTATTTTTTAGATATAGCATGGATTTTTTTCAAAACAGATGAATAGTAACGAGTATCAACTACTTCTATAGGAATGTCTACTACCCTCATTGAATTGAGTTGATATAAAAAGAGATAAAAAAATCCACAGACGTTATATCTGTGGATTTATAAAACATGAGGCCTATGTATTCTCTTCTCGTGCAATTAATTCACGCACACCTTGTGCAAGAATATTGACCGCATCGACTTCTGAAAGACCGAGGCGTTGTTTGTTTGAAATATCATATACTCCGCCTTTTGATTCAGAATGTTCACCATCAACACCTCGTACCGAGAGATTGAGTGGCGCACACACCTCCTTAAGCGCGTCTTCATTCTTGGCAAGTTTTGGAAGCTTAATGTGAACACTTGCTCGCATCGCAGTTCCAAGATTAGTAGGACAACTTGAAAGATAACCAAGGTGCTCCGTAGATGCGAAGATGAGTTTCTTCTCAAGAGAAGTAATTGCGCGCGCAAGACGTGTAAACACTTCCTGAAGACCGCCGCCCGGTTGCATTGAGATGATACGAAGTTGATCTTCCTCGTTTACCCAAACGAGAAATCGCTTATCCGCAGAATGAAAAATTCCCCGTGCCTCAGGCCAATCGCGGTTTGCTCCCGCAGACTCGAGAAATCGATCGCCTTTCTTAAAAAGAAAGTGGTCGCGCACAAGTTGAAGTCGCGTCTCCTCGTCCATAGTCGCAAGAGAATGATATGCTCCACTCAAATCACCTTCGAGACCCTTCAATGCCTCAACAATTTTCGACTCTACTTCAAGTCTATCTTGTTGTGAAATTGCAGGTGCAAATGCATACCCTTTGAGATTCCGTCCCACACGAATACGTGTTGAAACAATATACTTACCTTCGGGGTCGAGCGCATTAGCAACAAGATGCTTTGGATTAAGGTCGGTCTTGTGAAGTCCGGCAATATCATACTTATGATATTCCGTGATAACAGGATGGAAAAGCGGAGCAAATAATGAATATGATTCTTCATTACCCGCATATACTCCCACACTTGAATCGGGGTTCTCCATACCAGAACGCACTGCATCAGAAACCATAAATCCATGTGGTGCTTTCACGCTTGCAAGCATAACTTCTACTTCAGGAGTGAAATATTTCTGCATTAACGACTTGTGAGTTGGTTTTGTATTCATAATAAAGCCTTTCTAGCACAGTCTTAAATGTGCTGGGAAGAGCATGACATACTTTGCGCATGAGCGCAAGAATTTCTCACTAATTTTCTACAAAACAAAACCAAAAAGAAGAGTAAGTTTCCCTAATTAAAAGTCCTTATCTTCCTTTTATAAAACGAACAATGAAATAAAATCCCGTTGCTATAAACAATGTACACAAAAGCCATGCGAGACTCATAAAGAAATCATAAAAATAAATACCTAATAAGGCACCCAACGAGAGAAGACATACCTTTATTAGTCCAATTTCCCACCACTTAAATGTCCTCTCTTTAAATAGATTCATATTGATTATTGTATCACTTCTCCTACGGGTCTAGGTGTCGGCTTCCTAATATGGTCAACGAACAAAAATGGATTTATACTTATGCTGTTATGTCTGTTAATCTAAAAATAATCGCAGTAAAAACGATTTCCACACACCTTGGAGAATATGTCGCTTCTCTTTATGGGAAATTCTATGCGAATAAAACTGATGAGCAGATATTAATTTCGCTTGAAGAACTCCTTTTAGAATACCTAGGGACCACGAGTGCAAAGCAAATTACCTCTGATATTAAAGAAAAAATAAAATAATTATGAAAAAAATAATCAAACCTTCTTTAATACTTGTTTATATCTTCACCGCCGCGGTGTATATTCTTGGCCCCATCCCAGAGTCTCTTCTCACTCAGACTCTCTATCTTATTCTTCCCACTCTATCAGTTGTTTTTGGCTTTTATGCAATTAATTCTTTTGGTTTTCGAAGTGCTACTGGGAAAGCTCTCTTTATTACCACACTCGGATTATCCTGTTGGGCAATCGGAGAGTTTACGTGGTATTGGCTCCGAAGTATTTTAAACGTAGATCCTTTCCCTACTATTTCCGATTTTTTCTTCATTCTTGGTTATCCCCTCCTTTTTGTTGGAATGTATATGCATTTCAAACTGATGAGCGTCTCCTTCAAGGGATTGGATAAATACATGGTGGCATTTAATTTCCTCGTAATCATAATTCTCGCCATACTCGTATCTTATTTCGGAATCTATAAAGCATACAATCCTATCGAGGGGGTTTTTAATAACGTGATTATCATGTTGTATGGACTAGGAGACCTCGCCCTTCTTATCGCATCTCTCTTCGCTCTGCAATTTATCTCTCTATATCGAGGGGGCAAATTTAGACTCTTCTGGTGGTATATTTCCTTCGGATTTTTATCCCTCACCATAGCGGACATTCTTTTTGCAATCTATCGTGGCCCCTATACCACCTATGCAAGACCATACGCATATCTAGACCTTGTATGGCTCCTTGGTCACCTCTTTATTGTGCTAGGAATGTTTTATTATGGTTCAACCATACGCGACGCTCGCAAAAAAGCGGAAAAAGAATTAGCAAATATCACTTAGTAAAAAATCCCCGTAAGGGGATTTTTTTTAGCGACGACCATACCAATCCTTCCAATGACGATGTTCGATATACACAATAGTCCACCAACGAAGTGCTAGGAAAATTCCCCCAAAAGCACCAACGGTGGCAATTCCCCAAAAAAGATAGGAAGGAAGAGGACTATAAAGAAATCCTGCAATATGAAAATAGGTTACCGACATTCCATTCCTTACTAATACCTTAAGAACCTCAACCGAAACTATTTCATGAAAAATAAATCCACACATCTCTACAAGAAGAATGGTAAGGAGTATATATATTATTTTTTTAAGACTCATTCCAATCTCCTTCCATAACATCTCCTTATTGTATCAAACAAAAACCCCGATACATTCGTATCGGGGCATTTTTATATTTTATCTTCCAAACCTATCTTTGTGAGGGCCGCTTATTATTACTACCTCATCAAATGAGAGTTCGCGATGCACAAGCACAATCGGCTGTTCGTAACCTCCTTTATATTCAGTAATTGGAATAATAGTGGCACCACGCGCACGAGTAAAATCAGAGACCTCCTCATTCGTGAAACGATCGCGTTCATTTGTAGTTGCCTCGATTATTTCTTTTCGTCGTCTTTCCCACACAGCATGATCGGCAATGTAGATACCTTCCGCGCTCTTTGGAGTTACACTTACTACAAATTGCTCTCGATCCGAATAGCGCGAATGGCCAGGAACCGTAAGTGAGTCAATTGCAGTATCATGAGTAATCTTTCCAATACCGCACCAAAGAAATCCCTCATAGGCAATCTCAGGAAACATTCCTTTATTTGAAACGCCGAGTGGTACAAGTCGATATCCATTTCCAATAAGTCCGTATCGCTCCGAAGGTTCGAGCTCGCTTGGGTCTTTCTTGCCTTGTATGATTCGCTTTGCATCATCATATTCACCAAAACAGAAAAGTGGTCCAATAGATTCAGGAAATGCCACAAAGGGAGGAGGAATAAATTTATCAATCCTCTCTTTAGGAATTGGTTCCAAAAGAATGTCCGACAAAACATTTTCAAAATATAGTTGAAAATCTTTCATCGTATCTGCAGTATAAAACCATTTCGGTTCGAATTCGTCAGGATCATATTGCCGCCCTATATCATTTGTATGTACAAGGTATTTTGATCGCTGACCACTAAAGGTATACCCACCATCAATACTCGCACTTCCTTTGTACTCAAGATACATCTTTGGTTCATTACGAAGTCTGCTGTTCACCTTTGTGCTATGCATAAAGTGTTCTCGATCGCGCTCCCAATTTCCTCCCGTGTAAAGATAGAAAGTAGGTCCAGATTCATCTTCCTGCACATTGATCTGGCCGTACGGCGTGATAAGCTCGGTTACTGCCGCAATGTCATTTAATCTACCACCAGATAACGAGCGCTGACCGCGACAAAAATGAAGTCTAAATTGTTCGCCACGGATATCATACGCCATTCGATATTTATCATCCCCCGTTCCATACTCATTAAATTCTACGGTAATACCAGGAACCTCCCAATT
>Ga0172379_10000693_pt1 | contig 80302 bp, 87 predicted proteins | sample GrowelOW334metaG_FD_119756 | JGI IMG/M metagenome (GOLD analysis project Ga0172379, IMG submission 119756) | Groundwater microbial communities from an aquifer near a municipal landfill in Southern Ontario, Canada - Groundwater well OW334 metaG | ecosystem: Environmental > Aquatic > Deep... | reverse complement strand
GGCGAAGCTGGTCAGCGGCGTCTTCTTCACCGTGCCCATGCCGGTGGCCATGAAGACGAAGTGCTCCTCGTCGAATTCCTTGACCGGCAGGATCGCGGTGATCTTCTCGCCTTCCTCGAGCGGAAAGAGATTGACAATCGGCCTGCCGCGCGAGGCGCGCTGCCCTTCAGGCGCTTCGTAGACCTTGAGCCAATAGACGCGGCCGCGGCTGGAGAAGCACAGGATGAAATCGTGGGTGTTGGCGACGAACAGGCGATCGACGAAATCATCTTCCTTGATCGCCGCCGCCTGCTTGCCGCGCCCGCCACGCCGCTGGGCCCGATAGTCGGCCAGGGGCTGGCGCTTGATGTAGCCCGTATGCGACAGCGTGACCACCATGTCTTCGCGGACGATCAGGTCCTCAAAATTGATGTCGGCGGTGCTGAGCACGATTTCGGAACGCCGCGCGTCGCCGAACTGCGCCTTCACCGTCACCAGATCTTCTCCGATGATCGTCGTAATGCGCTCCGGACGGGCCAAGATATCCAGCAGGTCGACGATCTGTTCCATCACCTCCTTGTATTCGGCGACGATCTTGTCCTGCTCCAACCCGGTCAGGCGCTGCAGGCGAAGTTCGAGAATCGCCTGGGCCTGGGCGTCGGACAACAGGTAGCCGTTTGCCGACAGGCCGAACTCCGGGCCGAGACCATCGGGGCGCGAGGACTCGGCCGCGACGCGAGCCAGCATGCCCTCCACCAGGGTCGAACGCCAGGTGCGCGCCATCAAGCCGCGCTTGGCTTCCGGCGGCGTCTGGGCCGCCTTGATCAGGGCGATGATTTCATCGACATTCGACAGCGCGACGGCCAGGCCTTCGAGGATGTGGCCGCGCTCGCGCGCCTTGCGCAATTCGAACACCGTGCGCCGCGTGATGACCTCGCGCCGATGGGCGAGGAAGCACTGCAACATGTCTTTGAGGTTCAGCAGCCTGGGGCGGCCATCGACCAGCGCCACCATGTTCATGCCGAAGGTGTCCTGCAACTGCGTCTGCTTGTAGAGGTGATTCAGCACCACCTCAGGCATCTGGCCCTTCTTCAGCTCGATGACCAGGCGCATGCCCGACTTGTCGGACTCGTCCTGGATATGGGCGATGCCCTCGATCTTCTTTTCGTGCACCAGCTCGGCGATCTTTTCCTGCAGCGTCCTCTTGTTGACCTGGTAGGGCAATTCGTCGACCACGATGGCCTGGCGCCCGCTGCGCGGCAAATCCTCGATATGGGTGCGTGCCCGCATGATGACGCGACCGCGGCCGGTGAGGTAGCCGTCGCGCACGCCGGAAACGCCGTAGATCAGCCCCGCCGTGGGAAAGTCCGGCGCGGGAATGATGTTGATCAGTTCGTCGATGGTCGTTTCCGGCTTGGCCAGCAGGAGCAGGCAGCCATCCACCACCTCATTGAGGTTGTGCGGCGGAATATTGGTTGCCATGCCCACGGCGATACCCGCGGAACCATTGATCAGCAGATTGGGGATGCGCGCCGGGAGAACCAGCGGTTCGTGCTCCGAACCGTCGTAGTTGGGGCCGAAATCGACGGTTTCCTTGTCGATGTCGATCAACAACTCATGGCCGATGCGCGCCATGCGTATTTCCGTATAGCGCATGGCCGCGGCGTTGTCGCCGTCGACCGAACCGAAGTTGCCCTGACCGTCGACCAGCATGTAGCGCAGCGAAAAATTCTGCGCCATGCGCACGATCGTGTCGTATACGGCGGTATCGCCGTGCGGATGGTACTTACCGATGACGTCGCCGACGATGCGCGCCGACTTCTTGTAGGCCTTGTTCCAGTCGTTGGAAAGCTCGTGCATGGCGAACAGCACGCGGCGGTGCACGGGCTTCAGACCATCCCGCACGTCCGGCAGTGCCCGCCCGACAATCACGCTCATGGCGTAATCGAGATAAGAGTGACGCATCTCCTCTTCGAGGCTTATCGGCAGGGTTTCTTTGGCAAACGAGGTCATGTAGGCTTGCCTCAGCCGACTAGCGGTGGGCGGTGGCGTAAAAGCGAGCGATTTTAGCATGCGCGGATAGCCCCGGCGGGTTGTCCGGAGCCGCCAAATCTGGTTGAATCGGGGCATGAACAACCCCGCTGCTCCGGGCGCCGCGCCCGCCGACATTGACCTCCTGATCCGCCCCCAATGGATCATTCCGATCGAGCCCGCCGGAGTCACGCTTGCCGGACACGCGCTGGCGGTCAGCAATAGCCATATCGTTGCCCTGCTACCCGATGACGAAGCCTTGCAGCGCTTTCGGCCGCGGCAGACGGTTGATTTGCCCGGGCAAGTGTTGTTGCCCGGCCTGATCAACCTCCACACCCACGCGGCGATGAGCCTGCTGCGGGGCTACGCCGACGATCTGCCCCTGATGCGCTGGCTTTCCGAGCGCATCTGGCCCGCCGAATCACGCCACGCCGGGCCGGATTTCGTGCGCGCCGGCACCCTGCTGGCGTGCGCCGAAATGGCACGCGGCGGTATCACCACCTTCAACGACATGTATTTCTTTCCGGATGCCGCCGCCGAGGCCGCCAGGCGGATCGGGATGCGCGCCGTGCTCGGCATCGTCGTGATCGAGTTCCCCACCAACTACGCCGCCGACGCCGACGATTATCTGGCCAAAGGACTGGCCGCCCGTGATGCCTTGAGCGGAGATCCCCTGCTGAGCTTCTGCCTCGCTCCGCACGCGCCCTATACCGTGGCGGACAAGACCTTCCAGAAGATCGCGACCCTGGCGGCGCAACTTGAAATACCGGTTCATGTGCATCTTCATGAAACCCTCCACGAGATCGAGGAAAGCCTCAAACAGCACGGTGTGCGCCCCATTGAACGGCTGCGCCGCCTCGGTCTGCTCGGGCCGCAACTGATCGCCGTCCATGCCGTGCACCTGGAGGCGGCCGAAATCGATCTGCTGGCTCGTGAAGCCTGTCATCTGGCCCATTGCCCGACGTCCAACCTGAAGCTCGGCAGCGGCATCGCGCCGATGGCGGCGGTCCAGTCGCGCGGCCTTAACTGGGGCCTGGGCACCGATGGCGCGGCTTCGAACAATCGCCTCGACCTGTTTCGCGAAATGCGCCACGCCGCGCTACTGGCCAAGGGGGCGAGCCAGAATGCCGAGGCGCTTGGCGCGCATACAACACTCCATGCCGCCACATTGGGAGGCGCTCGCGCCCTGGGACTGGATGGGCGAATCGGTTCGCTATTGCCGGGCAAGGCGGCCGATCTTTGCGCCGTGCGCCTTGATGAATGGCTGATCCAGCCCTGCTTTGATCCGGCATCGCACCTGGTTTATGTCGCCGGCCGCGAGCAGGTAACTCATACCTGGGTTGAGGGCAAACTGGTAATTAGTCACGGCGTCCCCAAGCAAATCAGCATTTCTGAATTGCTTGACGTCGCAGGTTTGTGGCATACTTGCATGACGTCTTGAGGCTATAATGCCATCAGGGAAATGGATGAACCGCCGGATTCCATGACACTTTAATAAACCCAACCAAGGGGGTAATAATGATTAATAAAGCCAAATATTCGCTGCTGCTCGCCACTCTGCTCGGACTTTCCGTGTCCGCCTTCGCCCAGACGCCTGGGATCGACATGAAAGGTACCGTCGGTTATGTCATCGACCAGCGCGGTTACGTCGTCAAAAGCGGTACCGGCCTGTGCTGGCGAACCGGCTACTGGACCCCGGCCCTGGCCATCGAAGAATGCGACCCGGATCTGGTGAAGAAGGCTGCACCTGCCGCCGCACCGGCCAAAGCCGCTGCTCCTGTTGCTGCCGCACCCAAGCCCGCTGCGCAGAAGGTGACCTTGGCCGCCGACGCCCTGTTCGACTTCAACAAGGCTGTGCTGCGTCCCGAAGGCAAGGCCAAACTGGACAAGCTTTCCAGCGACATCAAGGGCATCAAGCTCGAAGTGATCATCGCCGTTGGCCACGCTGACCGTTTCGGCACCGATGCCTACAACCAGAAACTGTCGGAAAAGCGTGCCGCAGCCGTCAAGACCTATCTGGTTGGCAAGGGAATCGAGCCGAATCGTGTCTACACTGAAGGCAAGGGCGAAAAGCAGCCGATCACCAAGCCCGATCAGTGCAAGGGCCCGAAGAGCAAGAAGGTTATCGAGTGCCTGCAACCCGACCGTCGCGTCGAAATCGAAGTCATCGGTACCAAGGCTCAGTAATACCGCCTGACTCCGGAAAAAGCCCTGCCCTGCAGGGCTTTTTTGTTATGTCCCCGGCGTTATGCCGGGGACGGTATCCAAGGCTGACCCGGGACGCCAATATGAACGCAACTAGCAACGCGGACCCCCGCGAACTGGATAAATTCGGCGAAGTAGCTCATCGCTGGTGGGACGCGAACTCGGAATTCCGTCCCCTGCATGACATCAACCCGGCCCGGCTGGCGTGGATCGACAGTCACGCCGGTCTCAATGGCAAACAGGCGATCGACGTCGGCTGCGGCGGCGGGCTGCTCAGTGAGGGTATGGCCGCCCTCGGCGCACAGGTCACCGGTATCGACCTGTCCGAGAAAGCACTCGGCATCGCCCGCCTGCACCTCTATGAGAGCGGGCACGTTATCGACTATCGCCTGATCTCGGCCGAAGCCATGGCGGCGGAAGCGCCTTCCCGTTTCGATCTTGTCACCTGCCTTGAAATGCTGGAGCACGTGCCCGATCCGGCGAGCACGGTGGCGGCCTGCGCGCGCATGGTGAAACCCGGGGGGCAGGTGTTTCTGTCCACCATCAACCGCAACCCGAAAGCCTACCTGCTGGCCGTGGTCGGCGCGGAATACCTGCTCAACCTGCTGCCGCGCGGCACCCATGACTACACCCGCTTCCTCAAGCCGGCCGAACTCGCGCGCCTGTGCCGCGATGCGGGGCTGGAAGTACTCGAGATCGCCGGCATGAGCTACAACCCGTTCAGCCGCGAAGCGTCAATCGGTGCCGATACCGATGTGAACTACCTTGTCAGGGCCCGGCGCAATGCCTGAGGCGGTGCTCTTCGACCTCGACGGCACGCTGGCCGACACTGCGCCGGATCTGGGCGGCGCCCTCAATCAGCTGCTCCTGGAACAAGGGCGCGGCCCGTTGCCGATGGAAGAGTTGCGGCCGCACGTATCTTCCGGCGCCCGCGGCATGATCGGCGCCGGTCTCGGCATCGCGCCGGGCGACCCCGCCTACATGGACCTGCAGCAGCGATTTCTGGCCATCTATCAGGACGCATTGTGCGTCGGCACCCGTTTGTTTGCGGGCATGGCCGAGCATCTCGACGAACTTGAAGCCCATGGCATTCCCTGGGGAATCGTCACCAACAAGTCGCAGCGTTTTGCGATCCCCCTGATGGAAGGCCTCGGCCTGCGCCAGCGCTCTGCCTGCATCGTCTGCGGTGACAGTGCCCAGCGTTCCAAGCCCCACGGTCACCCCATGCAACTCGCCAGTGCCGTAATCGGAATTGCCGCCACAGACTGCATCTACGTCGGCGACGACGAGCGGGACGTCATCTCCGGGCGCGCCGTCGGCATGAGGACCATCGTCGCCGCCTGGGGTTACCTCGGGTCTGGCAAGCCTCCCGCCAGCTGGGGGGCCGATGCCATTGCCGCATCGCCGCAAGATATTCTCGGTATCGCCGCGGCAAACCGCTAGAATTCCCCTTGCAATCTGCAAATCAGGCACCATTTGATCTGCACCATTCGGGGGGCGACATGGCTTCGACATGGGTGACAAAGCATGCAGGGCATACCGAGGATCCAGGTACCTCGTAAATCCATCTGGAATGCACTAACTGCCAACGACGAGCGTTTCGCTCTAGCCGCTTAACAGCGGCTGGCTTCCGAACTGGTTTGCTTCTGGACCAGGTAGCGCAAGCTACATCGGAATCATATACAGAGGCTAAGGCTGTGCGGAGTCGCGATGCACAGTTCGAAAATCTAGCGAATCGCACGCAACCAGCCTGTCCGTCGGCGTGTTGCGGGTTAAATCAAATGACTCGACTAAGTATGTAGAACTGTATGTGGCGCACTTATGGACGCGGGTTCAATTCCCGCCGCCTCCACCAATAAAGCATCCAAAGCAATCCAGCAACATCCTTCAAACCCGCCAAGTGCGGGTTTTTTATTGACTTTATTGTCCGTTAAGGGGTAACATCGTCCAATAGCATCCGGCTTTTAAGTGGGGTAACCCTGCGGGGTAACACCCCTACCCTAAGAAGGAGTTACCCTGAAATGGCTCTGACCGACACCACAGTCCGTAACACCAAACCCGGCGCGAAGCCCGACAAGGACGAGGAAGGGAAATCAATCCTTGTCGCCGTCGATGGCCCCTACAAGTTGTTTGACGAGCGCGGCCTGTTCCTGCTTGTTACCCCTGCCGGGGGTAAGTGGTGGCGACTTCGCTACAAATTCGACGGCAAGGAAAAGCTGCTATCCCTTGGCGTCTATCCCGATGTTGGATTGAAGGATGCCAGAACCCGGCGCGACGATGCCCGCAAGTTACTGGCCGATGGAGTTGATCCCGGCGAACACCGGAAGGCCACCAAAGCGGCAAAGGCTGAACGGGGGGCGAACAGTTTTGAGGTAGTGGCGCGGGAGTGGTATATCAAACACTCGCCCGGATGGGCAGAGCATCATGGCGACCGGATCATCCGGCGTTTTGAACGTGATATTTTTCCTTGGATCGGTGGCAAGCCCATTGCCGACGTGACCGCCCCCGAATTGCTGGCTGTGGTGCGTCGGATTGAAGCCCGTGGGGCACTCGAAACCGCGCACCGCGCCCTTGGCAACTGCGGGCAGGTCTTCCGCTACGCCGTGGCCACTGGCAGGGCTGCGCGCGACCCCTCCAGCGATCTGCGTGGCGCCCTGCCCCCATTCAAAGGCGAACACTTTTCGGCAGTGACCAATCCGCCTCAGGTAGCGGAACTACTGCGAACACTCGACGGCTACCAAGGCACCTTGACCGTAGCCTGTGCCCTTCGTCTTGCGCCCTTGGTATTCGTGCGCCCCGGCGAACTGCGCAACGCGGTATGGGCGGACATCGACCTCGACGCCGCCGAATGGCGGTATCACGTTACCAAGACCGACAGCGAGCATATCGTCCCGCTGGCAACCCAAGCGGTAGCGATCCTGCGCGAGCTTCACGCCCTGACCGGCAACGGGGTTTATGTCTTTCCGGGGGCGCGGACAAATGGTCGGCCGATGAGCGATAACGCGATCCTCGCGGCCATGCGGCGCATGGGCATCGGCAAAGAAGAAATGAGCGGACACGGCTTCCGGGCGATGGCGCGGACAATCCTTGATGAAGTGCTACAAGTGCGCCCTGAACTGATCGAACACCAATTAGCCCATGCCGTGAAAGATCCGAACGGGCGGGCCTATAACCGAACGGCGCACCTTCCCGAACGGCGGAAGATGATGCAGCAATGGGCGGACTATCTGGACAAGCTGAAGGCCGGCGCCGACGTGATACCGCTCCACGGCAACGCGGCATAACGATTTTGCTTCGTCTGACCCAATGAGGCGAAAACCGGGACACCCTTACCCGGCTGGCGCGGCATCTAATCGAGGGGGCTTGAAAGGGGTGTTCAAATGCCAACTGCAAAAACGAAAGTAACGACCGGCAAATACTTTCCTTGCGCCATTACCTACGCGCTACAGCCACAAGCATTCATGTTGTCCGCAAAAGATGTAACCGAACTTCTGGCGGATGCGGGTCGCAACGATTTGGCTGACGGGAAACTAAAAACCTTTTCAGAGCACATGTCTTTGGCGATTGGCTCCTATAAAGCCGAGGAGAGCGAACTCAGCTTGCGTAAGATATCCCAGATTCGCCGCCGCCTCGAACATCTTCGAAAGCACAGCCTCCTGCTTCTTACCGGCTTCGCCAAATGGGAGGATATTGAGGGTCGTAATTTTGGTTCTGGTTCTGGGCTATCAAACGGGCTAGTGAATCTGGATGAAGTTACGCGATGCCTGCTTGATGACTGCGGTGCTAAACGGAATCAACTACGCGAAGATCTTCTCAAATTGAGTGAAGCAAGCGGAAATTCGCTGCGGCGCTTACCCACCCTTCCCCATGTTCTTCCAAGATGGGCCGAACAACACTTCATTCATAGTTTGGCGATTATCTTTCGTGACGTGCTTGACGGCACGCCGACGAAGAGCGTCAAGAGCCAGTTTACAAAATTCGCACGTCGTGCCACCAAGATCGCAGGTATACGGAATGTTGGTAAGGACGCGATATTCAAAGCGGTGGACGCCCTTAACTTGCGTAACGTAATCCGAACTAACCACAAAATAGGTATGAGGGATTCGCAGGCTATCTATGAAGAAATCCCAGTGAGCTTCATCAAGCCGCACGCAATCGGCAAGACCGCTGACGGCAAAGACTTACTCGTCCATGAATCAGACTGGTCGTAAAACGGGGTACTTATAGAGAGACGGTTTTTCGACCAGTCTGGCGACCCATTTTCGGAAAAATTAGGATGCACCCGTCTTAACTTGGATAAGGACGGATGCAATGAACCAACTCCCCTCAACCGGCTTTCTTCGATTGCCGCAAATCATCGGCGACCCCAAAGCGGAACCGCCGATTCCCCCAATCATCCCCGTCAAGAAATCTTGCTGGTGGGCTGGTGTCAAATCCGGACGGTTTCCGAAGGCCGTAAAAATTGGCAGCGGACGTGGGACATTCTGGCGAGTTGAGGACATTCGCGCTCTGATTGCATCGGCATAGGGGCGGCGACATGACCACAAAAACGAAGGGCCGCAACGGCTGGCACCGGGCGACCCCAAAGACTTCTGATAACCGCAATCATACCCCGGCCGCATCCTGCATCAAGACCTTGATTGTGCGGCTTGCCCTGTGGGGCTTGCTGCCTGTTGTGCTGGCGGACTGGCTGATTCAACGCGGAGGGCTGCGCGATGCTTAACGCGAATGACCGAATCCGCGACGCCCTGGGCTTCATTCCCGCCAGCGACCGCGACACCTGGCTACGAATGGGGATGGCCGTCAAGTCGGAACTTGATGACGCCGGCTTTGATCTGTGGGACGCATGGAGCGAGCAAGGCGAAACCTATCAGGCCGCAGATGCGAGGGACGTATGGAAGAGCATCAAAGCCAGCGGCAAGATAACGATTGCAAGTCTGTTCCATGAGGCCATAAGGCATGGCTGGCAGGACGATGGCACCTATCAGAAGCCGCCCCCCGAAGAGCTTGCCGAGCGCCAGCGACAAAATGCCGAACGGGCCGCGCAAGACGAGGCCGAAAAAACCCGCGAACGTGCCGACACGGCGAAGAAAGCGGCGGCGATCCTGAAAGCGGCGACCGGGGCGACAGCCGACAATCCCTATCTGTCACGCAAGGATGTTTCCCCGGTGCCGACCCTGCGAGAGATTGACACGGGCGCGGCGGCGGCGATCTTGGGCTATGCGCCGAAGTCGGGCGGCGAACCGCTCACGGGCCGTTTGCTGGTGGTTCCAGTCAAGCAAGGCGATGGCATATCAACGCTGGAACTGATTGACGGCGACAAGCGCAAGGCGGCACTGGCCGGGCGCGGTAGTAAGGTGGGCGGGTATTGGGCAACCGAACGCCTGCCAGGTGGCGACGGCGACGGCTTGACCCTGCTGATAGGTGAAGGCGTGGCGACCGTGCTATCTGCCAAGGAAGCCAGCGGACTCCCTGCCATTGCGGCGCTATCGTCGGGCAACCTGCCAGCGGTGGCGAAGATCATGCGCGAACGCTACCCGGCGGCGACCCTGGTGATTCTGGCCGATCTGGTGAAGGCGACCGGCGAACCTGATCCCCATGCAATCGAGGCGGCAAAAGTCGGCGCTGGCAAGACGGCAATCCCCAACTTCGGCACCGACCGCGATCCCGAAATGAAGGACATGAACGACCTGGCGCAACTGCACGGCGCTGATGCCGTGGCACAAGCCATCGCGGTCGCGAGCGCACCGGGCAAGGCAGCGCATCAAGCCGAACCGCTGCGGGCTGGTGAGCGCATGGCCCCCGAACCGCTGCGGGCGATGTTGCCCCCTGCCGAGGGCTTTCCTGTTCAGTCACTCGGCACGGTTTTGGGCGGTGCCGCTACCGCGCTGCATGAATCGGTGAAGGCGCCACTGGCCTTGTGCTGTCAAAGCGTGCTGGCAGCCGCATCATTTGCCGTTCAGGCGCACGCCAATATCAAGATGCCTTGGGGTGAAGTGAAGCCTTCGACATTATTCTTTTTGACTGTTGGCGAATCCGGCGAACGCAAGAGCGCAATAGATGATTTGGTACTTGGCGCGGCAAAAGCGCAGGAACGCGCGGATATGGCCATTTACACCGAAAAGCACAAGCTATACGAAGTTGCGGCTGCGGCCCATAAGCACGCGGTGGATGCTGCCCGGAAGGCCGCTACCACCGGCAAGAAAGGGACGGCAACCCAAGCGGAAGTCATGGCCGCTGTCGAGCGCTGCGGGGAAGAGCCCAGCGCGCCGGTAGCGCCCTTGCGTTTCGTGACCGACCCGACAGTCGAGGGGCTCTTCAAGTTGATGGTTGTCTCCCAGCCAAGTGTGGCGCTATTCAGCGACGAGGGCGGTCTGCTGATCGGTGGCCATGCGCTGAATTCCGACAACGCGCTCAAGACGTTTGCGCGGTGGTGCAAGCTGTGGGACGGCTCGCCGTTTGATCGTGTTCGCGCTGTCGATGGCGCCGGCATCCTCTACGGGCGGCGGATGGCGCTGCATCAATTGGCGCAGCCTGACGTGATGGTCAAGTTGCTGTCAGATCGGATGGCGAACGGGCAAGGATTGTTGGCGCGCTGTTTGGTGGCCTGGCCAGCGACTACCATCGGGACACGACACATGGAGCGGTTTGCATGGGCCGGCGACTTGCCAGCAATGAAGCGCCTGTACGCCGTGTTCAAGGGGCTGATGGAAGCGACGCCAGCGACCGGCGACGAGTCTGGGCAGGAACTGACTCCTTTCGAGCTTGAGCTGTCGCCAGACGCGAAAGCGCTGGCCGTTGCAGCCAGTAATCAGTTTGAGACATTGATGGCGAGCGGTGCTGATTTGTGTGAGCTGCGCGACCGAACATCAAAGGCGCCGGAAAATGCCTGCCGCATTGCCGGCATTCTTGCGGTGATCGAAGGCGGGCTATCCGTCCGCGTGATCGAGTCCGAATACTTACAGCGGGCGCTGGTGCTGATGCAATGGTACCTGGCTGAGGCACTGCGGATTCGTGGCGCCGCTGCTGTCCCTCAGTCTGTTGGCGATGCGGAAACACTGTCGGCGTGGTTGCGTGATCGTGGCCTGAAAATGTTTCGGACAAAGCAGGTATTGCACGCCGGCCCCAGCCAGCTACGCAACAAGCCCCGCCTGCTGTCGGCAATCAACGAACTGGTGACAGCGGGCTACCTGATCGAGAACGGGCCGGGCATGGTGGTGGATGGCGTCTCTGCCCGAAAGTCATGGGAGGTCATTCATCATGTGGTTTAACCCCGCTGAACTCATGAATGCGCCAGTTTGCTCACCTGCGACTTCTGCGACTCTGCGACCTTCGGAAGAACTGCCGGCCATTGCTGCCCCAAAAGTCGCAGAGTCGCAAGAGTCGCAAGCCTCCCGAGCGAGGGCACCGGCAAGGGATACGCCAAAAGTCGGCGCTGGCAACACGGCGCGGACGCCTGCGGATGACCGCGTGGAGAAGGTAATCGCCAAGCTGCACGGCGACCCCGGACTGCGCTATGCGATGGAGGCCCACGACGACGTCGACCTTGAGTCTGTAATTCTTACGCTGGCGATCCGGGGCAAAACGGCTTGTGAGCTTCGCATTCCGAAGTCGCGCTATGACGCCTTCGCCCTGCTGGAACTGATCGAGAAGCATACGACGCGGGAGACATTGCAATGAACAAGCGACTCCGACCAATTTTGCGCATCGTCTTGAAGTGACGGGCGCACTCTCTAAATCAACAAAGGAAATGCAATGACCGAAAAACGAAAAGCGCCGCCTCACGCATGGAAGCCGGGGCAATCTGGAAACCCGAAGGGAAAAGCGGCAGGCTCCCGGAACAAGGCCACGGCGATGGTGCTGAACTTGATGGAAACCGGAGCGAGGGAAATTACCGATGCGGTTATCACTGCCGCCAAGGGCGGCGACCTGACCGCAGCCCGGATGGTGCTGGACAGACTGGCACCGCCCGCGAAAGAGCGCCCGGTATCCCTGGATATGCCCGACACGGGTACCGCCGCAGGCGTCAGCGCCGCGCAAGAAGCCATCTTGCAGGCTGTCGCTACGGGCGAGCTGTTTCCCGGCGAAGCCGCTACGCTAGCCGGCATCGTGGAAGGTCGTCGGCGCGCACTGGAAACCCAAGAACTTGAGCAGCGTATTGCCGCTCTGGAGACTCGGACATGAAGACGCTCGATAAAAGACTGAGCCGGCTGGAAGCGAAACCCCATGCCGACGACGTTACGGTGATCGACATCAATTTTGTTCGCCCCGGAGATATGGCCGTCGTTTCCGAAGTTCGGTTGGAAACCGGCAAAGAGCCGGTATGGACTCACCGCGCCGAACCACTGGAGAACCGAAGGCGCTGTCATGAAAACGCTTGAACGACGCTTGCTGAAAGTGGAAGCGGCGATGAAGATTGAACTGAGGCCCGCCCGCTTGACCGACGAGGAACTGGAAAAGCGAATCGACGTGTTACTGGCGCGGATGGGTACAAGTCGGGCGCAAGTGAATGCCAAGCATGGCAGCCTGGAGGGGTTTCGGCGCTGGCTTATGGACAAATCGAACGACTCCGCTCCACCCGTGCAACTGCCAGCAGGTTCAACAGCGGACAAGCTGCTTTCACGGGCAAGCCTCACATATCCGTAGTGTCAGTAGTCGGCGCTGGCGGGACGGCGCTACGCAACGTCAGCAATGAACTCATCCGTGAGCTTTTTCTTCCTTGATTCGTCCGGCAATCCGCGCCTCCACCAATGCGCGAATTTGCTGCTCCGAAATTTCCAGTTCGATCAACTGCGCGGCAGCGTTCCTGATGCGACGTTCGGTCTTCTCTCTGGCGCTGCGAATGCGCTTGCCCAGTTCACTGCCTCTGACTTCGGCGCGCGTGAGCGTGCGGCCGAGTGCCAGCAAATCGACCAGACCGGGGTTCTCGATTTCGTGGGCAAGTTCCTGCCTCGGCAAGCTCCACTCGCAACGGATCGTCATGCCGCCGATCAGAATGTGACCGTCGGCGTAGGCAATCGGTATCGGGTCGACATCCGGTGGCACGGTGGCCAGCGCTCGCAGGATTTCCGGCGAGAAAACAGCGCGCCCCTGCCAATCGCCCGTGGCGCGCATCACCGCCATTACTTCGCCAGACTCGAAGGACAGAAACCCACTCTCGAAGGCCATCAGCACCGGTCCCAAGGCCAGCCGCTTTCTGGCGAACACCTTGGTGGCGTGCTTGAAATCGTCGCGCGTGACGTGAAGGAGATTGCGGGCGTGGTCGGGTTCCATGGCAGAGAAGAATGAGTTCGCTTTGATTTACATGGTAACGTATAATTTAATCGAACTCGATCAATAATTATATTTAACCAATGATTACCTGTCGGCTCTCAACCATCCTTGGCGCCAGGCGCCTCAAAGTCTCCGACGTGTGTCGGGCGACGGGCATCGCGCGGGCGACGCTCGACCGCTACTACAACGACCGGGTTAAGAGTTTCGACCGCGAAGTGTTGGGCAAACTGTGCCAGTTCCTCCAGGTCAAGCCCGGTGATTTGCTGGTGGAAGTGGAACAAGCCGACCTGTTCGGTTTGCCAACGGCTCAGGATGGGGGTGTCTCGTGATTGAGCGCGAACTGAAATTGCTGATTGACGCGCAGGCCATCAAGCGCGTGCAGATTCACTATGCCGTGATGTCGCAGGGCTACATGGTGATTGCCGACGGCAAGGCGCTGGAGACAGGCAAACGCGAGACGCGCGAATTCAAGACGCTAGATGCGGCGGCGAAACTTCTGTTCAAGCTTGGCGTGGCGGACTTTGCGGTGAGGTTGCGGACGACATAGTCATGAGCAGCAGAACCGGGCAATGAAGATGACGAAAGATTGGCTACAACAAATGCTGGGGCGCATGTTCTCGCCCATATCACGGCGCGAGGCCCTGCGAATCGTTGCTGACGCATTGGCAGACCATGCCCGAAGCGCGCCGCTGATTTGCCATGGAGCGAAACCGGATGACTGTCGCATTTATAACACCCCATCCGAACCCTGCTGGTACATCTATGTGCCATGGACCAACGACAACAACGGTATGGCAGTGCTTCGCAGCAGCCGCGTGATTTTGGTCGGCAAACTGACGGGCATGATCCATTACGATGGGTCCGCCGGTGACGAAGGGTAAGGGGCGCGCCGCTTTTGGCGCGTTCCGCTTGACCGCCATGTAGGCATTTTTGGCGCTGGAACTCTCGTAACTACTCGTGGACCTCTTTGAGAATGCTCGCACCAATGACTACAAGCTGACCGGAAGCAACCACCAGCTTGATGAAGTTGCCTTTACCTTCTGGCTTCTGTTTACCTGTGCAATTGCTGAAGAGTTCCCACATTAACTGGACTCCATTGTCGTGAGCTTTCTCCTTGCGGCTGGGGTCAATCGTTTTGAAAAAGAGTTTCCGGTAGATAGGAAATTTCTCTTGCAGCCGTGCCACGACTACGTTCTTGGGCGGGCTTTCTCCGTTAACTGAATAGCTACCAATAAGATAACTTACCCACATGGCGTTAAATTCGTCCGCGAATGCTGGTGGGTCAACTTTCTGAAAAGTCAAAATCTTTGAGGTGGCTACAGTGGAAACAAAAATTCCTGCCTCATAAAGATTGACGAATGGCTCATCAATGGCATTAACAAGAGACACAACCTCTGCGTAGTGAGGTCGAAGGCTCTCAACGAGTTCTTTTGGTGATGGCTTTTTCTTGAATAGACCAAACATGTTGCACGCTCCTTAATTACATGCCTAACATTGAAATGGTTGCCTTTACGCTCGCCACCCACTGCACACTCGCCGCATCAGTTCTCGCGCTTCGCCTTACGCCACTCCCAAGGCGCCACGGGATCAGCATCTAACCATAGCCCGATCCTGCCAGCCTTGGCCGTGATCTCTGCGGCCTCGTAATCGGCCCGCTGCTGCGCCGTCTGCTCCTTCTGGTACTTCCGATACCACCACGCCATGCCGGCCGTCACTTGGGCGAGATTTGCATCCTTGCCATCGATCAGCACCACGCAAACCTCGCGCCGGTACTTGTCGGTCTTCCCGCAGTAGAGGGTGACGTCACAATCAAACACCAAATCGGACAGATGCTTCTTCGATGCCTGGCCAAATGCCTGTTTGGATTCTGGCGCGTCGATGCCGGCAAGGCGAATCTTGTGCTGTGTCTTGGCGCTGTCGAGAACGGTGATGGTGTCGCCGTCGCTGATGCTGACGACCCGCCCCTCAATGGTGTCGGCTAGTAGCAGTCCTGCCTGAAGCAACACGCCCAATACGACGAGACTGAGAACCATGGACATGACTCATTTGGTCCATTTGCTGTCGTCATTGAAGTCTCGCTCTAACTGCTGACAACTACGCTTGATCTCCAAGTACCGCGTTTCTTCGGCATTTGCTTTCCGGTCAAACCTGAGCGGGCTATCGTAAATATCATCGAAGGCATACCAGGCTTTGACCAACGGGGTAATTGAATTGCCGGAACGATCATTGATTTCCTTGTAGCTAAGTCGTAGAGCGATTCGGCCAACATCGCCTCGTGTGAATTCCGCACATCTATCGAGAATCTCGATGACTTGCTTTGATGGTATCTGTGTGCCTTGACTATTTATGCACCTTGCTGTGCCAATCAGGCATTGCACGCTTGCTGCAAAGGTAACTGCTGGGAGCAGCGCAGTAGCGAACAGTAGGCGTTTCAAGCCGTCGTCAAGGTTGCGCCCCAAATTGATTTTCAGCATGAGCGCAGCCTATTGATCACCGCCATATAGTCTGATTTATTGTTCTGACTGAAAAAGGAGTTGGCAAATCTGTAGGCTTCCGGCCAGTTAGGAAATGCCAAGGCAAACTTTGACAACACTTCTTCCAAGGCCGAAACAACTTCGTCGGCGCTCGCTGACTCTCGAATTTTCCCGTCAAGAGTCAAACCGATAATCGTCTGCTTCAGTGAGCTAAGAAATTTTTGGTAAGCGATAGCGCCTTTATCTTTACCAAACCACGTCTTCTTGCCGATGTCATTTGAAACATCAGCCATAGCCATAACCCACTTCTGCATCCCGGCAAAGGTATGCGGATAGAGAATGGGAAGCTGCTCTTGATAAAGCCTTAACCCTGCCATGTTATTCCTCCGGATGAACAGCACGAATGGCAACGCGGCACCTTCTTCGATTTCAGATGATGCCTTTCCTGATTAAATCTCTCACCATCGCGTTATAGGTGGAATAACGGCTAGCCAACTCCTGAACTTCTGCTGGAGATATTTGACTGCGCCATTTTTCATGGCGCAGCGTAAATTCTGGATAGATGTCTGCATCGTCGCCTTGGTAAGCTTGATGGGATTTCTCCGGATCGTCGCAATAGAAGAACGTCTTCCGAAGAAATCGAACTGCGTTCGCGGAACTCTCACCCTCGGCTGTCAAGGTTTGAAATATCGAAAAGCGATGGGCGTCAATTAGCATTATCTCGGCAACTACCATGACATAGTCGCGATTGAGATGCCTCAATATGTCGTCCTTGGTTAGGCCAGCGCTTAATCTCTTCTGGGTAAAGCGCTCATCTCTAATTGCTTTATCGCCAAGATTCTTCACGCCACGAAGGCCTGTTTTTTGAGCTCTCTCTATGGCTGCATCGAGTATTTCTCGCGCCAAGGACGTCGCTTCATCTCGTATGACGCCATTAGCCAGTATCGCTGTTTCGATGGGCTTAAGGTATTGCTTCTCATCGTCCGTATATTTCGTCTTAAATAGTGAAAACATGGCAGACCCTCAGCAAGGGTGATTTCAGCTAATTGCAAATCTGCGCGGCAGAGATGTCGGCATAGAGAGGATTAACGAAAGAGTTCAGGCCGACCCGGCTCATGGGTTCCAATTAAAGAGGGGCTTGTTTCCGCGGCCTATTACTGCGCGGCCAACATTGAAATTTGGTTTCCAGCCGGAAAGTTCGCGCATTTCCATCACCATATCCAATCCGTCGCCGGGGTCTTGATACTCCCCATTTTTAAGTCGACCTTCGACCGCAGAAATAAAGGCGGTTCTTGCTTCTGGGTACTTAAAGTGAGGCGCCAACGAAGCGCCGTCTGCATCGATAACAATTAAAAATCCACAATAGTTGCCGCTTTCCATGACAGCATCAATGCTCGCGTTCTTTGCCAATGTTGCACACAAGCTAACCGAGTCATTTCTTGAGAACTTTCTGGTGAAGAACTCGAACATACAAGCTCCTTTTACGTTGCCACCCGAGAAGTAACCGGCACTGCGAGGCCTTATCGCGCAGCGACCGTGTTGACCGGGTTGGCGATTTCCAAAGACTTCATTCACCATGGGTGAGTTCGGTTCCTATAACTGTAGGACGACACAATCATAACCTTCCGGCTTAATTCCTCCAATAGTGGGAGGAATATTTGGAGCCAGCAGTTGCCTTTGGGAAGGTTCTCCGTCAGTTACGCCAAGAGGCGGGCCTGACGCAGGAAGAACTCGGGTTCGAGGCTGATCTGCGGCGCACTTATGTCAGCATCCTCGAACTGGGCCAGCAGCAACCGTCGCTTACCACGATTCTCAAACTAGCAGCCGCACTCGATAGTTCGGGAAGTACGCTCATTGGAATGGTCGAGTCCGAACTGGTTGCGACGAAACGCAAGCGGTAGCATGACGCTGTTGATGGGCAACCATCTGACGACCGGCCAAGCCGGCGAGTGACCGCGCAACAGCGCGGAAGCGGAACCAGCCCGATGCGAAGCACTGACATAGCCATTGTCCGGGCTGGGGCGCAAGACATAACCGACCATTACCCGAACCCGCAGGGCGCGCGAGCGGTAGGCCACCAAGCGAAGCCCTGCGCAGCGACTGGCCTACTTTGGGTAATGCGCGGTTATGTTCAATCGCTTGCGATTTACCCCTGCCCGGCTGGGTGCAGTTGAGCAGAGCGAACTGACTTGCCTTTCATTGCCGACACGCGCCGGCATCGCAGCCGTCCGCTTCACCGCAGGTAAGCGGCGGCGGGCAACGAAGTGCAAGACGTTGAGATGGCACCAACAACGTAGCCGCCGAAGCCGTGGGCAGCTTCATCGCCGACGGCGCAGGCGGCGGGCAGCACGCGACCAAGGCAGCCCAGGGCAAAAGTCGGCGCTGGCGGGACGGCGATAGCAGGAGAGACAAAGCCGTGACGCAGCTTCACCGCGTGACGGCGCGGTTCAGATCACGACGAGGTAGCCGCCTGCAAGCCGCAAGCTGGCGAGCGGGGTTATCGCTGGCCTGCGCAGTGGCGCAGCGGCGGCGGGGCAGGAGCAGCAGCGCTGACCGAAGGCACAAAGCCGTGGCGCGGTTGTTTGCGCGACGGCGGTGTCCAGTACGCGATGCGGTAGCGATGGCGCGGGGCTTGCGGGTTCCTTGCAAGCACCGTGACTGAGCGGTCAGGATCGTGGACGGCCAAAAGAGTTTCGAGCCTGAGAGAGTCGGCGTTGGCGGGACGGCAATCGAGGGGTAGCATCGATCTGGAAGGGGTAACTATGGGGGTAACAGTGCCTTGCACGTTATACGAAACGCTGTATTTGCAATGCTTCCGGCGTGTTATTCGGTAGACGCCGCCCCACCAAACTGACGGTCTCCGGAAACCACCGGGGACCGCCCCAGCCAAGGGTCTTCCTTGGCTTTTTTCTTGCGCAGAAAGCCCGCCGATCAGTCCTGAGTAGGCTAGTTTCGGCTGGGCATGGTCACACTTTGGTCACGTATCGTGATTGACTGGGTGACCGCTATTCTTCCTTGCCAAAACTCCGGCGATGTTGTCGGTGGATTTGTGGCCTCGATAACGCGTGATGGCGAGATCGAATGGCAAGTCGAGAAGAAAGTATCTGTTCCCGGGAGTCACGAAGCGAACATCAGCGTGAAATCGATTGGGACAGCCAATATCATGCTCGATGGCAACCCGGCCAAATGGCTGCAAGGTCACAATCTGTTCGGCTCCGACGACTTGCGCGAGCTTGTTTTTGCGACCATGGAGCGCCTAACTACCCTGCTCCATCTTTCCCCCAGCCTGGATGATCTGAACTCGTGGCGTCGGGGAAAATATGATCTAAAGCGGGTCGATTGCACCGCTATGTGGGAACTCCCCCGCCGTCCGGATGTTCGAGCTTGGCTACGCGCTGCTGAATTCCAGTCCAAGAGCCGCCATGGTCGCCCGGTAACGCGGGGCAGCACTCTCTATTTTGGACAGCACTCCCGCCGATGGTCGGTCAAGTTCTACAGCAAAGGAGATGAACTCGATGCGGTCAGCAAAGGACATTCGCTTCCGCGCGATATAGCCCAGCATGACACGCTCCATAAATGGGCGGACAATAAGCTCTGTGGTGAACTAACTCTCCGCGCTATGGCGTTGAAGGAACTTCACCTTGATCGCGCCAGTGGCTGGAATAGTTCGACTCCGCTGGAACAATTGCTCTCCAAGATCGAGGGGCTAAGCATGGCAGAACAATTCAGCCTTACATCAGCGTCCATCGAGGGCTTGCCCGGCCGCTTGGTCGCAGTCTATAAGCTCTGGAAGGAAGGTGAAGATCTCCGTGGCATGTACTCGCGAGCGACCTTCTACCGCTACCGCTCGGAACTACTGAAACACGGAATTGACATCGCTATCAGGCAACCGCCGAAAGCTAGCAACGTGATTCCTCTAGTCCGTGTCCTTCGCCCTGAGGCTATTGCACAAGTGCCCGAATGGGCTATCAACACGCCGCTCTATTTCCAGAAAAAAAGCTAGCGTTTAATTTCGCTGTCTGTCCGTGGCTGGCACGCCAAACCCGACAATCGTAGGCACTAAACGAAGCTTATCTCGGTCGCCTCGTGACTGCTTAATACCAATCCAAACCAGTGCGCCTGGTTTTCGAAAAGCAGACGATCAGCCCGGGAGGTCGGCCACATAGTCGAGTTTTTGAATATTCCAACACCACACCTTCATAAAATTCATTTCAGGATGCGAATCCTTCAGAGTGGATCTTGCGAGACTCAGGGCGTGTATTTCATCGTCAGCAATTACTTCGGTAGTCAACGCCGGATCTGATTTCACCGCGCCCTCTGACTCGAAGAAGATTTCAACCTTAAAACTGCTCATGGGAATACCTTCGTGATTGTGAAAAGATGTAGGAGGAAGCATGTTGTCAGTCAGGCAGGTTCAGTCTCGATGACGCCATGACCTGTCGAACATCCTTCTCGGCCACCCCGCGCTGAACCACTACAATTTTGAAGAGGCTATCAATATCTGTGCCCCTCCACGTCTGCGGGAATTGGGCCTCGTTTTTAGCTTGGTAGGCCGCGATGGTTTCGGTGGTGCTGCTAAGGACAAGGCAGCAGTGAATTATTCCTGCCATCGTATTGAACCTGCAATAAAGCTGATCAGCATGGGATTTAATGAACATCCAAGGTTTCTTTTCGTAGCGCCAAATTTCGGCGTCACTATTCATGCACCAAATCAACTGTCTTTGCTCAAAGAGACTAGCAGCAACGGCTGGTGTTAGATCAAATTTACTATTTGCGAAGGCGTCCTTTGTCGCTCGAATGGCTGTCACGACTCCTCCAAGGAGGCCCATAGCCGAGATGACATCCAAAGCGCCGCTTCTCTGCTCGTCGCCGTTAATCAACACCAAATGTTCCTTGCAGAACAGTATTGTGTTCCGCTGCCCTACCCATTCGTATCCCAATGGGTATGCATTCTTTCCCTTAAAAGGTCCCCAACATCTAGCAATCGGTGAACCAAACATTTTTAGTCCTTAGCTTCGTCTAGCATCGCCGCCCAGGCAGCACGGGGGACAAATACACAACCACCCCGCACTTTAACCGGGTATGGGTCGAATCGCTTTTCTTTCCAGATGCCGGCATGGCCGGACGCGAAGCGCCCGCCCTGCCCGGCATCTGGATCGAAGCGAGCGATAGGGTTACCCATAGGGGGCCGACGACTGCCCCTCTATGGCAGAGGCGGCGGCCCCCTGTGGATAACCCGTTGGAGCTGGCACGGCCCTCAACGTGCAGATTAGTAATACTGCACGTTTGTCTCAATATGCGGCTCCTTCGCGACTTCCCGGCGCTCCGCCATCTTTTAGAAGTCCGGACTCACCTCTGGTCTCTCTTTGCGCAATTCCCCCGGGGGCAAAAAAAGCGGCTCCCATCGCTGGGAGCCGCTTGGATTCTGGTGCCGGCAGTCGGAATCGAACTGACGACCTACCGCTTACAAGGCGGTTGCTCTACCAACTGAGCTATGCCGGCCAAAGATGGAATTATAACGGAGCCGATCCGCTATAAACTTCGGCATCGCCCTATCCGACGTTGCCCATGGTCGCCAGTTCTACTCCCCGCCAGGCCCTGCATTTGCTGGTCATCGCCGCCTCCGACGAGGTCGCGGCGCGGCTGTTGCCGGTCTTTGCGGACGCGGACAAGGCCTCCGAATTTCACCGCATCGAAACGCCAGCCGGGCTGCGCGATGCATTGGGCGAGCAGCCGTGGGATGCCGCGCTGTACATTCCGGGCCTTTCCTCGCTCTCGGTGCAGGCCGCCGTGCGGCAGATCGATGAAGCCGGTCTTGACCTGCCCCTTATCGTCGTCGCCGGCCCCAACGACGAGCGCGGAACGCGACCGGCCATGAAGGCGGGGGCGCGCGACGTGATCGATGCGGACCGCCTCGAACGCCTGATTCCGGCGGTCGAGCGCGAAGTGCGCGAAGCCCGCCATCGCGCCGACCACCGCGCGGCGCTGGAAATGCTCAACGAGAGTCAGGCGCGTTTCGACGCGCTGGCATCCAACCTGCCGGGCATGCTGTTTCAACTGCGTCGCGACGCCGAAGGCGGGTTCCGCTTTCTGTTCGTCAGCGAAGGCTGCCAGAAGCTCTTCGGCTTCAAGCAGCAGCACCTGCTGACTTCGGCCAACAGGCTGTTCGATGCCTTTGACGCCGAAACGCGGAAAAGCCTGGAAAACGCCTTGCGCGAATCGGCGGCGAAGGGCACGCTGCTCAATTGGGAGGGCCAAAGCCGCGGCCGCACCCGACAAAAGTGGATCAACCTGCGTTCGACGCCGCATCACCTGGATTCCGGCGTGGTCGAGTGGCGCGGGATCGCCACCAATATTACCGAGAGCAAGGAGAATGAAGCGGCACTGCGCGCCTCCCGGCAGCAGTTGGCCGAACTTTCCACCCACCTCGAAGCCGTCAAGGAGGAAGAGCGCGAACGGATTTCGCGCGACATCCACGACGAGCTCGGCTCCATCCTGGTTTTCCTCAAGATCGAGGCCGCGCATCTCGCCAGCAAGCTGCCGGAAGACGCCAAACGCTTGCGTGAGAAGGCTCACTCGATTGAAAATCTGCTCGACCAGGCGATGAGCACGGCCAGCCGCGTCGCGCGCGAATTGCGCCCCGGCATTCTCAAGGAGTTCGGCCTGCCCGCCGCCATTGAATGCCAGGCGGAAGACTTCAGCCAGCGCTTCGGGATTCCGTGCAAGGTGCAGTGCGACGAAGACGCCATCGAGCCGGAACCGGATACCTCGCTGGCGCTGTTCCGCATCGCCCAGGAGGCGCTGACCAATGTCGCGAAACATGCTCACGCATCGCTGGTTGTCATGCGTTTGCGGCGCGAACACGGTAACATCCTGCTCGAGATCAGGGACAATGGTCGCGGCATTTCCGAAGCGGACATGCAGAAGCCGAAATCCTTTGGTCTGCGCGGAATCCGGGAGCGGGTGCTGAGCCTGGCCGGCGAATTTTCCATCGGGCCGGCAGAACACGGTGGCACTCACATCATCCTGCGCGTTCCGGAGCGGGCAGGCGTAGAACCTCCGAGCGAAGAGGAATTGCAGCACAACCTGTTTTGACCATGGCCGACAAGATCCACGTCCTTATTGCCGACGACCATGCCATTGTGCGGCAGGGCCTCAAACAGATACTTTCCGAAACCGAGGATTTGCTTGTCACCGGCGAGGCCGACGATGGCGCGGAAGCCTTGCAGCTTGCGCGACAACAGAGGTGGGACGTATTCCTGCTCGACGTCTCGATGCCCAACCGGAACGGCATCGATACCCTGAAACAGCTGAAGAAGGAATTCCCGCGCCTGCCGGTGCTGATCCTGAGCATGCATCCGGAGGAGCAATACGCCGTGCGCGCCCTGAAGGCCGGCGCTTCCGGCTACCTGACCAAGCAGAGCGCGCCGGAACTGCTGGTCACTGCGATTCGTCAGGTGGCCTCCGGCAAGAAATACCTCAGTCCGGCGGTGGCCCAGCAACTGGCCGACGCGATTTCGGAGAATACCGAAAAGTCCCCGCATGAACGGATCACCGATCGCGAGTACCAGGTGCTGGTGCTTATCTCGGCCGGCAACACGCAGACCCAGATCGCCGAAAAACTTAACCTCGGCGTGGCCACCGTCAGCACCTATCGCGCCCGCCTGCTGGAAAAAATGGGCCTCAAAAGCACGTCGGAACTGATTCGTTACGGCCTTGAGCACGGGCTGGTGGAATGATCGGCCATGCTTCAGTTCGCCGCCGGGGGCACACTGGCATCGCTTCTTCCTGCACAATAGGGACCAAAAAGAACCGCGTAGTACCGGCTTGACGTCGCCGGCCTGACAATCAGAGGAGGAGTCACCATGAAGACCTTGAAAAAATTGCTTGAAGAGCATCCGCGCGCACCGCTATCCGTGTCGCCCGATGACATCGTGTTCTCCGCCCTCGAACTCATGGCGAAACATGACATCGGCGCGGTACTCGTGATGAGCGGCAGTCAGCTCGTCGGTATTTTTAGTGAACGCGATTACGCGCGCAAGGTGTTTCTTCTTGGCAAGTCGTCAAAGGAGACTCTGGTGCGGGAGGTCATGACCGAAAAGGTGCTCTATGCCCGCCCGGAGCAGACCATCAGTGAGGCGATGGCCGTGATGACCGACAAGCGCATCCGCCACCTGCCGGTGCTCGACAGCCATCAACAGGTCATCGGCATGATCTCGATCGGTGACGTAGTCAAGGAAACCATCTCGGAGCAGGCATTCCTGATCATGCAACTGGAGCAGTACATCGCCAGTTGAAGCGAACGGAGTTTGCGATATGGAAACCAAAGACACGAGCGAGTCTCCCGAGGTTTTGCTGGTCCGCCTGGTCGAATTTCGCACCGAGCATCGCGACCTCGACGAAGCCATCAACCGCATGATGCTGGCGCCGCCTGAAGACCAGCTGCTGCTGCGCCGGCTGAAGAAGCGCAAGCTGCTGCTCAAGGATCGAATTTCGGCGCTCGAGCGCATGCTCGATCCCGAGCCCGACGAATACGCATGAGCGCCGCCGCAGGGACGCCCCAAGGCGGCGCAGCCAATAACATCGAGCCGCACCAGCGGCGAACCGCAATCATCCCCTCTCTCGGGGAGGGGGTTGGGGGGAAGGTGGTCCAATGACCTACAATTTTGACACCCTCGCCCTGCATGCGGGCCAGGTGCCGGACGAGCGTTTTGGCGCGCGGGCGACACCGATCTATCTCACGACCTCCTTCGTTTTCAAGGATTCCGACCAGGCCGCTGCGCTGTTCAACATGGAGCGTGCCGGCCATGTGTATTCGCGCATCTCCAACCCGACCAATGCCGTGCTCGAAGAGCGCATCGCCGCACTCGAAGGCGGGGTCGGGGCGATTGCGGTGGCCTCGGGCCAGGCCGCATTGCACTTGGCGATCGCGACCCTGATGGGCACCGGTTCGCACATCGTGGCCAGCCGTTCGCTGTACGGCGGCTCGCACAACCTGCTCGACTACACCCTGCCGCGCTTCGGCATCACCACCACCTTCATTGACCCGCGCGACCTCGACGCCTGGCGCGCCGCGATCCGTCCCGAAACGCGTCTGCTGTTCGGCGAGACGCTGGGCAACCCCGGACTCGAGGTGCTGGACATTCCGCAAGTCGCCGCCATCGCTCATGAGAACGGCCTGCCGCTGATGGTGGACAGCACCTTCACCACACCCTGGCTGATGCGTCCCTTCGATCATGGTGCCGACCTGATTTTGCATTCCGCCACGAAGTTTCTCGGCGGGCATGGCGTCGCCATCGGCGGCCTGCTGGTCGATGGCGGCACTTTCGACTGGGAAGCCTCGGGCGGCAAGTTTCCGACCCTGACCGAGCCCTACGCAGGTTTTCACGACATGGATTTCAGCGAGGAATCCACCGTCGCCGCCTTCCTGCTGCGCGCGCGCCGCGAGGGCCTGCGCGACTTCGGCGCCTGCATGAGCCCGATGACCGCCTTCCAGCTGCTGCAAGGCGTGGAGACCCTGCCGCTGCGCATGGAGCGGCACGTCGCCAATACGCGAAAGGCAGTGGAGCATCTGGTGCACAGCGATGCCGTGGCCAGCGTCGGCTACCCCGGACTGGAGAACCATCCCGACCATGCGCTGGCGCAACAGCTGCTGCCGCGCGGAGCCGGCTCCGTATTCAGCTTCACCCTCAAAGGCGGCGCAGTTGAGTCGCGCGCGGCCGGACGCAAGTTCATCGAAGCCCTGCGCGTCTTCTCCCACCTGGCCAACGTCGGCGATGCCAAATCGCTGGTGATCCATCCGGCATCGACCACTCATTTCCGCATGTCGGATGCCGCGCTGATTGCCTCCGGAATCCATCCCGGCACCATCCGCCTGTCGATCGGACTCGAGGATATCGGCGATCTGATCGAAGACCTCAACCGTGGCCTCGCTGCCGCAGCGAAGGCGTAGTCGTGCAAATCGAAATCGACGGCAAAGCGGCGTACGCCTACACCGGCGGCAAGCCTTTCGACAGCAGCCTGCCCTGCGTCGTGTTCATTCATGGCGCGCAGAACGACCACAGCGTCTGGAGCCTGCAGAGCAGATGGTTCGCCCGCCATGGCTTTGCCGTGCTGGCCGTGGATCTTCCCGGTCATGGCCGCAGCGCAGGCGATCCGCTGCCGTCGATCGAAGATCTGGCCGACTGGATCGAACTGCTGCTGGAGAAAGTCGGCGCTGGCGACACGGCGAAGAAAGTCTCGCTGGTCGGCCACAGCATGGGCTCGCTGACCGCCCTCGAATGCGCCTCGCGCCACCCGGCGCGCCTGGCGCGCATTGCCATGATCGGCACCGCGGTGCCGATGCCGGTATCCGATGCCCTGCTGGGCGCGGCGAAGGACAAGGAACCCAAGGCGATCAGCATGATCAACACCTGGTCGCACTCGCCGCGCGGCACCATCGGCGGCAATACCGTGCCGGGCATGTGGCTGCTGGGGGCATCGCGCCGCCTCATGGAACGGCAGAAGCCCGGTGTGCTGCACAACGATCTCGCGGCCTGCAACGCCTACACGCATGGCATGGAAGCCGCCGCCGCCCTGCCCTGCCCGGCGCTGATCATCAGCGGCAGCCGGGACATGATGACCCACCCCAAAGCGGCCGCCAAGCTGGCCACGGCGATCAAGGATGTCAGGAGCGTAAGCCTCGACGGCGCCGGTCACGCGCTGATGGCCGAGCAACCCGATGCGGTGCTCGACGCCTTGCGCAGCTTCATCGCCTGACCATCTTGGAGAAGCCTCAGGAGCAGCACCCGCCGTTTCCCGTAATCCGCACCGGCTTGCCGCTGTCCGCGCCATTCCACTGGCTGCGGCTCGGTGCCGATGATCTCAGGGCCGGCGGCTTCGCCAGCCTGTTCTACGGGATATGCTTTGCTGCCGGCGGCGGCTTGCTCTTCGTTGCCTTCCGCCATGCCGTGCAACTGGTCACGGCCGTCACCACCGGCTTCCTGCTGGTCGGACCGTTTCTTTGCATCGGCCTCTACGAACTTTCGCGCCGCCGTGAAACCGGCGAGCCGCTGAACCTGATGGTCACGCTGGCGGTCTGGAGGCGGAATATCGGCTGCTTCGGCATCTACTCGCTGATCCTGATCGTCCTCTATCTGATCTGGGCGCGCGCCTCGCTGGTGATCTTCGCCCTCTTCTACCAGGGCGGCATGCCAACCCTGGGCAGCTTCATGAGGGAGATACTGAAATTCGACAATGTCGAATTCCTGGTGGCCTACCTTGCCGTGGGCGGCGTCTTTGCCATGCTGGTGTTCGCCCTTTCCGTGGTTTCCATTCCGATGCTGCTGGAGCGCAACGAGGATACGGTCACTGCGATGCTGGCGAGCTTTCTGGCGCTGGCGCGCAACCTGCCGATGATGCTGATCTGGGGCGCGCTGATCGCTCTGCTCGGGGCGCTGGGCATCGCCCTGGGTTTCGTCGGCCTCATCGTCACCATGCCGCTGGTAGGCCATGCCACCTGGCATGCCTACCGCGCGCTGATCGAACCCCCGGCGCCGTGAGCCACAGGAAGAACATCGCGCTGCTGGCCGCGGCGCAGGCCTTGCTGTTGACCAACGGCATCACGCTGGTCGCCATCAACGGCCTGCTCGGTCTGCAGCTCGCCGCCGACAAGCGCCTGGCCACCCTGCCGATCACCACTTATGTCATCGGCGGTGCGCTGGCGACCCTGCCGGCCGCCTTTTTCATGAAGCGTTACGGCCGTCGTGCCGGCTTCATGCTCGGCTCGGGCATCGGCATGCTCGGCGCGCTGATTGCGGCCTTCGCCGTCAGCCTCGGCAGCTTCTGGCTGCTCTGCTTCGGCACCGTGTTCGCCGGCATCTACAACGCCTTCGGCCAGCAATACCGCTTTGCCGCGGCCGATGCGGCGCCGCTGGCCTGGAAGAGCAAGGCGATATCGCTGACCCTGGCCGGCGGCATACTCGGCGGCGTGATCGGTCCCGAAGTCGGCAAGCTCACGCGCACGCTGCTGGAGCCAACCTACCTCGCCAGCTATGGCGCGCTGATCGGCTTTGCCGCGCTGTCCATGCTGATCGCCAGCCGACTCGAGATCCCGCCGCTGTCGGTCAGCGAACAAAAGGCCGTCGGCCGCCCCCTGCGCCAGATCGCACGCCAGCCCGCCGTCGTGGTCGCCGTGCTGGCCGCCGCTTGCGGCTATGGCGTGATGAACCTGCTGATGACGGCAACGCCCCTGGCCATGGACATCTGCGGCCTGCCCTTCGCCGACACCGCCTTCATCCTGCAATGGCACGTCATCGCAATGTTTGCCCCATCGTTTTTCACCGGCGGCTTGATCAAGCGCTTCGGCGTGCTGAACATCCTCATCGTCGGCGCCGCGCTCATGTTCGTCTGCATCGGCATCGCACTTTCCGGTATCACGCTGATGCATTTCTGGTGGGCGCTGGTGCTGCTGGGCCTGGGCTGGAACTTCCTGTTCATCGGCGGCACCACGCTGCTGACGGAGACTTATCGTCCCGAAGAAAAAGCCAAGATGCAGGGCTCGAACGACTTCATCGTGCTCGGCGTGCAGGGCCTGACCTCGCTGTCTTCCGGAGTCCTGATCAGCAGCGAAGGCTGGGCCAGTCTCAACACCTATGCCCTGCCGATCATCGCCACGACGGCGCTGGCGAGTATGCTGCTGTGGTTGCATCGACGATCCTCCCACTGATGAGAACGCCTATGAATCCCGTCCTGCTGGTCGTCTCTGCCGTATTGGCCGCCTGCCTGTACCTGGTCGGACTGGCGCTCGACATGTTCTGGCTCAAGTTGCTGACCAAGCCGTGGCTGGTGGTCGCGCTGGCCGTGGCGGTGTGGCACCACGCCGGCAGCGGCGGCGGGCGCCGCATCGCCTGGGGACTGCTGGCCGGCGCCGTGGGCGATGTCTGCCTGGCCCTGCCCGATGCCTTTCTGCCGGGCACGATCGCCTTCGCCATCGGCCACGCGCTGTATGTCGCCGCGTTTGTGCAATGGAGCCGCAACCCGGCGCTGGCGCTTCTGGCCCCCGTGAGCCTGTTCGCCGGAACCGGGCTGTGGCTGATGCTGCCCGGCGCGGGCAGCTTCACGCTGCCCCTGGTGGTCTACGTCATCGTCATCGCGGCGATGATCTGGCGCGCCGCCGCCTGCGCACTGGACGCGCAAGGCGACGCCCTGATCCGCTGGGGGCCGCTGGCCGGCGCGCTGCTGTTCGGCTTTTCCGATACCCTGATCGGCATCCACCGCTTCGCCCAGCCGCTGCCGGGCGCGGCGTTTTCCATCATCCTCACCTACTGGGCCGGGCAGGCGCTGTTCGCCGCCAGCGCGATCAGGCGCCAAACCCAGGCTGCTGCGAGCGCCGCGAAATCGCCTTGATCGCCGTGTCACCAGCGCCGACTCTTGCGGGCAGTGCGCGTCACACTGCTGTAATAATTCCTGACTACAGTGGAGGCCCGACCAGAAAAAAAGGTGTTTCCATGAACTTCACCGATTTCAGAAAACTAGTCACGACAGCATTTGCCGCGGCGCTGCTGCCCATCTCGGCCCATGCTGCCGACATCACCGGCGCGGGGGCGACGTTCCCGGCACCGATCTACGGCAAATGGGCCGAGGCCTACCAGAAAGCCACCGGCAACAAGATCAACTACCAGTCGATCGGTTCCGGCGGCGGCATCAAGCAGATCGTCGCCAAGACGGTGGATTTCGGCGCGTCCGACATGCCGCTCAAGCAGGAAGAACTGAACAAACAGGGACTGATGCAGTTTCCCGCCGTGATCGGCGGCGAGGTGCTGGTCTACAACCTGCCGGGCATCAAGTCGGGCGAGATACGCCTGACGGGCGCCGTGCTGGCCGACATTTTTCTGGGCAAGATCGTCAAGTGGAACGACAAGGCGCTGGCCGATTTGAATCCGAAAGTCGCCCTGCCCGACCAGGCGATTGCCGTGGTTCGCCGCTCCGACGGTTCCGGCACCACCTTTATCTTCACCAACTACCTGTCCAAGGTCAGTCCGGAATGGAAGACCAAAGTCGGCGAAGGTACAGCGGTGCAGTGGCCGGTGGGACTCGGCGGCAAGGGCAACGAGGGCGTCTCGGCTTTCGTCCAGCGCATTCCCGGCGCGCTCGGCTACGTCGAATACGCCTACGCCAAGCAAGGCAGGATGAGCTATACGCTGCTGCAAAATGCGGCAGGGAATTTCCCGCAGCCCGACGACAACGCGTTCAAGGCAGCCGCAGTAGGCGCCGACTGGTCCAAGTCGGCGTTTTATGAAATCCTGACCAACCAGCCGGGCAAGGACGCTTGGCCGATTACCGGCGCCACCTTCATCCTGGTGCCCAAAATATCCGACAAGCCGGCACAAACTCTCGAATCGCTGAAATTCTTCGAGTGGGCCTACAAGAACGGGGCCAAGATGGCCCAGGAGCTCGATTACGTGCCGCTGCCGGATGCCCTGGTCAAGCTGATTCATGCCTCGTGGAGTAACATCAAGGACGCTTCGGGCAAGTCCGTCTGGACCGGCAAGTAACCCTCAGGCATAACGTCGGCCGATCGCGCACCACTCCATCCGCAAAGACCAAATGAGTTCGACAAGACAAGGCAAGCTGGGCGATTGGATCTTCTTCAATCTGACCCGCTTCTTTGCGTTATTCGTCCTGTTGATGCTGGGCGGCACGGTCGCCTCGCTGGTCCATGGCGCCTGGCCGGCGATCGAGCGTTTCGGCCCGAGTTTCCTCTGGTCGGGCGAGTGGAATCCGCCGATGGAGCGCTTCGGCGCCCTGATCCCGATCTACGGCACGCTGGCGACTTCCCTCATCGCGCTGATCATCGCCGTGCCGGTCAGTTTCGGCATCGCGATTTTTCTCACCGAGATGGCGCCGGTCTGGCTCAAGCGCCCGCTCGGCATCGCCATCGAGTTGCTGGCGGGCGTGCCCAGCATCGTCTACGGCATGTGGGGCTTGCTGGTCTTCTCTCCCGTCTTCGCCAAGTATGCGCAGCCGATGCTGGCGGCTACCCTGGGCAAACTGCCGGTAGTCGGCGAGTTGTTTTCCGGACCCGCGCTGGGAATCGGCATTCTCAGCGCCGGAGTCGTGCTGGCGATCATGACGATACCCTTCATTGCTTCGGTGATGCGCGACGTTTTCGACGTCACGCCGCCGATGCTCAAGGAGTCGGCCTATGGCCTGGGCGCCACCACCTGGGAAGTGGTATGGCATGTCGTGCTGCCCTACACCAAGGTCGGCGTGATCGGCGGCGTCATGCTGGGGCTGGGCCGCGCGCTGGGCGAGACCATGGCGGTGACCTTCCTGATCGGCAACATGAACGTCTTCGGCGGATTTTCCCTGTTCCTGCCCGGCAACAGCATCGCTTCCGCGCTCGCCAATGAATTCGCCGAGGCCGACTCGCCGATCTACGCCGCATCGCTGATCGAACTCGGCCTGATCCTGTTCTTCATCACCTTCGTCGTCCTCAGCCTGTCCAAGTTGCTGCTCATGCAGTTGTCGCGGCGCGGCGGCCTGGAAACCTGAGCCATGGCCACCAAGCTCTCCATCTGGCGCAAGATCAAGAACCGCATCGCCATGACTATGGCATTCCTGGCCATGGCCTTCGGTCTGTTCTGGCTGTTCTGGATCCTGATCACCACCCTCGATCTCGGCATTGCCAGCCTGTCGCTGAAGTTGTTCACGCAGATGACGCCGCCACCCGGTTCCGAGGGTGGCCTGTTGAACGCCATCGTCGGCAGCCTTCTGCTGGTTTCCCTGGGAACCCTGCTGGGCACGCCGATCGGCATCCTGGCCGGCATTTACCTGGCCGAATACGGCAAACATACCTGGCTGGGGCGCGTCACCCAGTTTCTCAACGACATCCTGCTGTCGGCGCCGTCGATCGTCATCGGCCTGTTCGTCTACGCCATCTATGTCGCGCAGGCGGGACATTTCTCGGGCTATTCCGGCGTGGTGGCGCTGGCCATGCTGGTCATTCCCGTGGTTATCCGCGCCACCGAGAACATGCTGCTGCTGGTGCCCAACCCGATGCGCGAGGCGGCATTCGCCCTCGGTGCGCCGAAATGGAAGGTGATCGTCAAGGTGACCTTGCGCGCGTCCGCCGCCGGCATCCTCACCGGGGTGCTGCTGGCCATCGCGCGCATTTCCGGCGAGACGGCGCCACTGTTGTTCACCGCTCTGTCCAACCAGTTCTGGACGCTTAACATGAACGGGCCGATCGCCAATCTGCCGGTGACCATTTTCAAGTTCGCCATGAGTCCATACCAGGACTGGCAACAACTGGCGTGGTCGGCCGTGTTCCTCATCACCATGGGCGTGCTCACCCTGAACATCATCGCGCGAGTGATGTTCCGCTCCTCGAAGCACACCTGACCGGCCTTCGGCTCAAAAGCGAGAAAAAATGGATACCAGCCCCATGCCCGGATTGACGACGCAGATTTCCATCCGGAATTTCGATTTCTATTACGGCAAATACCATGCCCTGAAGAACGTCAACCTCGACGTCTATGGCCGCAAGATCACTTCCTTCATCGGCCCCTCGGGCTGCGGCAAGTCCACCCTGTTGCGCACCCTCAACCGGATGTACGACCTCTATCCCGACCAGCGCGCGGTGGGCGAGATATTGCTCGACGGCCGCAACATTCTCGATCGCAACGTCAGCGTCAATGAACTGCGCGCCAAGGTCGGCATGGTGTTCCAGAAGCCGACGCCTTTCCCGATGTCGATCTATGAGAATATTGCCTTCGGCGTGCGCCTGCACGAACGACTCTCGCGCGTCGAGATGGACGACCGGGTCGAGTGGGCGCTGCGCAAGGCGGCATTGTGGGAAGAGGCCAAGGACAAGCTGCAAAACAGCGGCATGAGCCTGTCGGGCGGTCAGCAGCAGCGCCTGTGCATCGCTCGCGGCATCGCCGTCAAGCCCGAGGTGCTGCTGCTCGACGAGCCGACCTCGGCGCTCGATCCGATCTCGACCATGCGCATCGAGGAACTGCTGAACGAGTTGAAGGAAGACTTCACCATCGTCATGGTCACCCACAACATGCAGCAGGCCGCGCGGGTATCGGACTTCACCGCCTACATGTACCTGGGCGAACTGATCGAATTCGGCGTCACCGACGAAGTCTTCGTCAAACCGAAGATGAAGGCGACCGAAGACTACATAACAGGCCGTTTCGGTTGATGCGGCCAACAAGGAGACACCATGGCAATCAGTGATCATTCATCCCGGCGTTTCGACGAGGAACTCGACGAACTGCGCACGCGGGTGCTGCAGATGGGCGGGCTGGTCGAGCAGCAGATCCATGACGCCGTCGAGGCCTTTGGCCTCGGCGACTTCGAACAGATGGAGCGGATCGAAAACGACGATCACCGCGTAAACGCCCACGAAGTCGGAATCGACGAGGCCTGCGCCCTGATCATCGCGCGCCGGCAGCCGGCTGCCGGCGATCTGCGGATGCTGATGGGCATCAGCAAGATTGTCACCGACCTCGAGCGCTGCGGCGACAAGGCGGCCAAGATCGCGCGCAAGGCGAAGGGCGTTTTCGATCACGAGATGCGGCGGGTACCCTGCATTTCCGATATCCGCGAGATGGGGGAAATCGCGGTCAGGCTGCTGCGTGCCGCGCTCGATGCCTTCGCCCGACAGGATGCGGTCGGCGCCGCCGCCATCGTCCGCGACGACGTCGCGATCGACGAGAAGTTTCAGGCCATCACGCGCCAGTTGATCACCTTCATGATGGAGGATCCGCGCACGATTTCCGTTGCGCTGGAAATCCTGTTCATCGCCAAGGCGGTCGAGCGGGTTGGCGACCACGCCAAGAATATCGCCGAACAGATCATCTATATCGCCCGCGGCACGGATGTCCGCCATGTGACATGGGATCAACTCGAACGCGACGCCAAAGGAGAAGGCGAAAGCGCATGAGCGGCATCATGACCCGCGTCCTGGTGGTCGAAGACGAGGCCGCTATCCAGGAACTGCTGAAGGTCACGCTGGCTACCGCGGGTTTCGACGTCGAAGTCGCCGGCTCGGCGGAGGAAGCCGTGCGCTCGATCAAGTTGGCGTTGCCGGATGTCGTGCTGATCGACTGGATGCTGCCCGGCATATCCGGACTGCAACTCGCCCGGCAGTTGCGTGCCGACCAACGCACTGCCGCGCTGCCTCTCATCATGCTGACGGCGCGCGGCGGCGAAGCGGATCGCGTTGCCGGACTCGAGACCGGCGCCGACGATTACGTCACCAAGCCGTTCAGCCCGCGCGAACTGGTCGCCCGCATCCGCGCCGTGCTGCGGCGCCGGGCGCCGCAGCATGCCGGAGATATTGTCGAGGTGTCCGGCGTACGCCTCGATCCAGCGGTCCTCTCGGTGACGGTGGATGGCGCCGAATGCGCGCTCAAACCCACGGAATTCAAGCTGCTGCGTTTGCTTCTCAGCCAGCCGGGGCGGATCTTCAATCGCGGCCAGTTGCTCGATCTGGTCTGGGGCGACCATCGCGACGTCGAGGAGCGCACGGTGGATGTCTCGATACGGCGCTTGCGCGTTGCCATCGGAATTCGCGGCGACGACCTGATCGAAACCGTGCGCGGTGTCGGTTACCGGTTTTCGGGCAAGAACGGGTAAACGCGATGCCATTCTGGGCGGCCCCGGTGCTGCGCCTATTGGCGCTGGCTGTGACAGCGCTGGCGGTCGGCCTCACTGTCGACGACGTGGCGGGATGGGTTCTGCTGGCCGCGGGATTGGCGTCCGCCTATGCGTACCACTTGATCCAGTTGGCGCGCCTGACGCGCTGGCTCGACCGCTCTCGTTCGGAAAAAGCGGGTGCGGTGCCGGAGTCCTCCGGCGAATGGGGCGATGCATTCGCCGCACTGTATCGCCTGCGCCGTGAGGAGCAGGCTGGACGCGAACGCTTGTCGGATTCCCTGGAGCGGCTCAGCCAGGCCGCCGAGGCGCTGCCCGACGGGATTGTCCTGCTCGACACCATGATGCGGATCGAATGGTGCAACTCGATGGCTACGCGGCATCTCGGCATCGACGCGGTGCGCGACCGCGGGATGCCCATCACGCATCTGGTGCGCGAACCGGCATTCGCGGCTTATGTAAAAGAAGCAGGAAACGTCGATCCGGTGGTGCTCAAAAACGCCTCGCCGCCGGTGCGAACCCTGTCCCTGTCGATGATTCCATTCGCCGAGTCCGGCCGCCTGCTGATCAGCCGCGATATCACGGCCATCGAACTGGCGGACACGGTACGGCGCGATTTCGTCGCCAACGTGTCGCATGAATTGAGGACGCCGCTGACTGTCATCGTCGGCTTCCTCGAAGGGCTGGCGGCGGGGAACGTTGTCGATGTGCCGGGTCTGGCCCGGCAGCACGCCCTGATGCATGAGCAGGCGCTGCGCATGGAACGCCTGGTCGAAGATCTGCTGACGCTGTCCCGGCTCGAGAACGATACCGAGCCGCCGCGCGAGGATACGGTGGACATGCCGGGATTGCTGGAATCGCTGCGTGAAGAGGCATCCGCGCTTTCAGGTGGCAAGCATCTGGTAGAACTCGGGGAGGTCTCGGCGGGCTCGGTGCGTGGTAGCACCGACGAACTGAGAAGCGCCTTCGGCAATCTGGCATCCAACGCGGTACGCTACACGCCGGAAGGCGGGAAGCTGGTATTCAACTGGCGTATCGAGGATGGCTGCCCGGTCTTTTCGGTGGAGGATAACGGGATTGGCATCCCGCCGGAACACATCCCGCGGCTGACGGAGCGCTTCTATCGCGTCGACAATGGGCGCTCGACGGCTACCGGCGGCACCGGCCTCGGCCTGGCGATCGTGAAGCATGTCCTGGCGCGCCACCAGGGGTGGCTGACGATACGCTCGGAGATCGGCCGCGGCAGCGTTTTCTCAGCGCACCTGCCGCGTCAGCGACTTGTGGCGACACATCCATGCGCCTGACCGAACTCAAGCTGCCGCTCGATCACAGCGAAGCCGACCTCAACGCAGCCATCCTCAAACGCCTAGGGATCGCGGCGGATGAACTTGTCGGCCATTCGATCTTTCGGCGCAGTTACGATGCCCGCAAACCATCGGCCATCGTCTTCATCTACACGCTCGATGTCGAGGTCAGGAACGAAAAGACCTTGCTGGCGCGGCTGAGAAACGATCGGCAGATCGGACCGACACCGGACACTACCTATCACTTCGTCGCCCGGGCAGAGTCGACACCCGCCACGCCGCGGCCGGTCGTGATCGGCAGCGGCCCCTGCGGGCTGTTTGCGGCTCTCATACTGGCACAGATGGGCTTCCGCCCGATCGTTCTGGAGCGCGGCAAGTCCGTGCGCGAGCGGACCAAGGATACCTGGGGCCTGTGGCGCCAGGGACAGCTGAATCCCGAATCCAACGTCCAGTTCGGCGAAGGCGGCGCCGGCACCTTTTCCGATGGCAAGCTCTACAGCCAGATCAAGGATCCGCAGTATCGCGGGCGCAAGGTGCTGACCGAATTCGTCAAGGCCGGCGCGCCGCCGGAAATCCTTTACGTCAGCAAGCCCCACATCGGCACCTTCCGGCTGGTGACGATGGTCGAAAACATGCGCGCCGGAATCGAGGCGCTGGGCGGCGAGATCCGCTTCCAGAGCCGGGTCGAGGATATCGACATCGAGCACGGCCAGGTCCGCGGACTGCGGCTGGCCGGCGGCGAATACCTCGCTGCCACGCACATCGTGCTGGCGATCGGGCACAGCGCGCGCGACACCTTCGAGATGCTCCATGAGCGCGGCGTGCATATCGAGGCCAAGGCGTTTTCGATCGGCGTGCGCATCGAACATCCGCAGTCGCTGATCGACCGCGCCCGCTTCGGCAAGAATGCCGGCAACCCGCTGCTGGGCGCGGCGGATTACAAACTTGTGCACCACTGCAAGAACGGCCGCTCGGCCTACAGCTTCTGCATGTGCCCGGGCGGCACCGTGGTGGCGGCCACCTCGGAACCGGGCCGGGTGGTCACCAATGGCATGAGCCAGTATTCCCGCAATGAACGCAACGCCAACAGCGCCATCGTGGTCGGCGTCACGCCTGACGACTTCCCGGGCGGCCAAGGTGAGAAAGGCGATCCACTGGCCGGCATCGCTTTTCAGCGGCACTGGGAAGGCCTCGCCTTCGAGGCCGGCGGCGGCGACTACAGCGCGCCGGCACAGCGGGTCGGCGACTTTCTCGCCGGCCGGCCTTCGACCGATTTCGGCTCGGTGTTGCCGTCCTATACGCCCGGAGTGCACCTGACCGATCTGGCGCTGTGCCTGCCGGATTATGTGGTCGCTGCGCTGCGCGAGTCGCTGCCGGCTTTCGGCCGCGAGATCGCCGGCTTCGCCATGGATGATGCGCTACTGACCGGGGTCGAGACGCGCACCTCGTCACCGGTTCGCGTCACGCGCGACGAGGAATTCCAGAGCCTCAACACGCGCGGCCTGTTTCCCGCCGGAGAAGGCGCCGGCTATGCAGGCGGTATTCTGTCGGCGGCGGTCGATGGCATCAAGGTCGCCGAAGCAGTGGCCTTGAGCCTGACCGCACACCAGCCTTCATAGCCACTCCAGTTCCCAGCGCACGCAGGGATCGAGCGCTGCCACGGCGCGGGCAGCGAAGGCGCTCGCGGCTTCCCGGTCCGTGGCATCGCGCCCCATGAGCCAGCCGGCCAGCGGACCGCGGGGATGAAAGTTCCATTCGGTAGGAGCAACGATGAAGTAGTCGGCAATCCGGTCGCCATCGAGCACGATCTCGTGCATCAGCACGCCGCGTGCGGTCTCGACCAGCGCCCGGCCGCTTGCCGCCGTCCCCAGCGGCGCCGCGCTCGCCGTGCCACCAGCGCCGACTCTCTCGTTGCCGCTTGCCCAGTCGCGCAGTTCTTCAAGGCGCGCCAGCCAGCGCGCGGCAAAGGCCGAGGCCGTCGGTCTCGCCCTGCCCTGCTGCCTGGCAATGGCACCGGTTTCGGCCGCCGCACCGTGCCAATGCGGCACGCGGCAAAAATCGGCATCCAGGCGCGGCCACCAGGCCAGCGTGGTCTGCGCATCCAGCGCTGGCAGCAGGCGCGGCGCAAGGTCGCCGGGATCGTCCATGTCTTCCAAACGCTGACGGATCGTCTCGATCCGGGGACTGGTCAGCAGTACACCCAGTTCGTCTCGCTGCCCGCTGGCGATCCAGCCTGTTGCAGCAACAAACTCTTTCTGCATGGCAACGTCTCCAAGCAGTACCGGAAGATCGAGCAGCCAGCGCCAGAGATGCTCGCGCAGGGCTTCGCGTTGAATCGCCGGATCCAGATACGGAGCGCATTCCCTGCCCCGCGCCGCCTCCAGGGCCAGCGTCGCGGCACGTCCCTGGGCTTTGCCGCACAAGGCAAACAACAGCGGCACCAGCCGCACCGCCTCGTCCGCGGAACGGCCGCGCAGCAGCGGCGCCAGGGCAGGACGCTCGCTGGCGACACGGACCTCGCTGATGCGGCCGTTATCGCTGGCCAGCCGCAGCCGCACGCAGCCGGGATCGATGCCCACCGCCATCACGCCTGCGCGAGCGGCAGACGCAGGCTGAACAAGGCGCCGCCCTTCGGATGATTGCTCACCGCGAGCGTGCCGCCATGGCGTTCGACGATGCCGTAGCTGATCGCCAGCCCCAGTCCGGTACCCCGCCCCACCGGCTTCGTGGTGAAGAACGGGTCGAACAGCTTGTCGAGATTTTCGGCCGGAATGCCTGGGCCGCTATCGCGGAACTCGATGACGGCTTCGGCATCCTCGATGCGGCCGGATATCTCCAGCCGCCGCTCACGCGAATTCTCGGTGGCGTCCGCGGCATTCTGCACCAGGTTCATCACCACTTGCTGCACCTGGCCCGCTGAACCCATGACCTCGATTGACGCGGGAAGGCTCAGGTTCACCACGAACTGATCGGCAGTCGCCTTGCATACCCACTGCACGGCACGTTCAATCACCTCGACCAGGTCGAAAGCGCGCCGCTCGTCCCGATCGGTCGCCGAAAAGCGCTTCAGCGCATCGACGATGTCGCGGGTCCGCTCGGCACCTTCCACCGTGCCGTCTATCAGCGAAGGCAGATCGTCCAGCAGGCGGTCAATATGCAACTCGCGGCGCAGGGCCTCCCGTTCCTCGCGCGGCATCTCGCCATGAATTGCCGCCAAGTAGCGCGCGATGCGATCGGCATAGCGCTTCATCACCACCGTATTCCCGTAAACGAAGCTGATCGGATTGTTCAGCTCGTGCGCCACGCCCGCCACCAGGCGGCCCAGCGAGGCCATCTTTTCGGAATGGATCAGTTGCTGCTGGGTGGTCTTGAGGTCTTCGTGGGCGCGGCGCAGCGCCTGGTAGGCACGCCGCAGTTCGCCCACCGGGCGGCCGGTAATGACCAGGCCGAGCATCTTGCCGACGCCGTTGTAGCGCGGCGTGCAGTTGAGCGAGACCGGAATCGCGCTGCCATTGGCGGCCTTGAGCTGCATCTCGCAATCTTCCGCGGCGTGGCCGCTTTGATCGGAGAACAGGCGCCCGGCATACTGGCGCGACTCTTCGTCGGCGAACAGATCGAATACCGACCGCCCGTGCAACCCGGCCGCATCGACGCCGAGCAGCGACGCCAGCGCCTCATTGACGCTCTCGATCACGCCGGCCCGGCTGCAGACGATCAGCAGATCGGACATCGAGGTCAACACCGAAGAAATGAACTGCTGCGTATCCTCCAGCGTGGCGTTCTTCTCCTCCAGCGCGACTTCATACTGGAGCAGGTCGTTATAGACCTCGTCCATCTTGCGAATCACGTCGAGCCAGATGCCATCCTCGGCCGACGCGCCGGCCGCGGCCGCGAGCATTTCGACGGTCAGCGCCGAACGCGGCTCGTCGGCCCTGGCGTCTGGCAGTGCGGCGGAAGCGGACTTGAATTCTTCGCTCATCGGCGAAATGTACCCTACCCTGACGGCGAGCGGCTAGCTTCGCCGCACGAAGACAATCATGCCATGACCGGCGATCAATCCTTTTGGCATTGCAGCAAACTCCCGCAGGGGCGAAAATAGCCGCATTCCAAACCCGCCCAACCCTTCCATGCCCGCCCAACGCATCCAGCAGGCCTCCTGGCTCCTCGCCGCTCTGGCGCTATTTCTGGTGCTCAAACTGCATCTGCTGCCGGCATTGCTGGCGGGCTTGCTGGTGTACGAACTGGTGCACCTCACCGCTCCGCTGCTGGAAAGGCAGCTATCCGGCCTGCGGGCAAAGCAAGCGGCCGTGCTCTTCCTCGCCGTGATCGTCGTCGGCGCCACGGTGCTCGGTACGGCGCTGACCATCGCCTTCTTCAGAAGTGATTCGGGCAGCCTCGCCGCGCTCGCGCAGAAAATGGCCGAAGTGCTCGAAAACTCCCGCCAGTCGCTGCCGGACTGGCTGATCGGCGCCGTACCCGACAGTGTCGAAGGCACCAGGACCGCCGGTGTGCATTGGCTGCGCGAACACGCGAGCCAGATGCAGACGATCGGCAGGGAAGCCCTAGTCGTCCTCGCGCATGTGCTGATCGGCCTTGTCATCGGCGCCATGCTGGCCCTGCGTGAAGTCGTTGGCCAGCGGATCACGCAGCCGCTGGCTGCGGCGCTGACCGAGCGAGCGCGCCGTCTGGCCGATGCGTTTCGCCGCATCGTCTTCGCCCAGGTGCGCATTGCCGCCATCAACACCGTGTTCACCGCGATCTACCTCGCGGTACTGTTGCCTCTGCTCGGCGTCCATCTGCCGCTGACCAAAACCATGATCGCCCTGACCTTTGTCGTCGGCCTGCTGCCGGTGATCGGCAATCTGGTTTCGAATACGGTCATCGTCATCGTCAGCCTGGCCCATTCGCCACCAGTCGCCATGGGTTCGCTGGTTTTCCTGGTCGTGGTGCACAAGTTCGAATACTTTCTCAACGCGCGCATCGTCGGCGCGCGCATCTCCGCACACTCCTGGGAGTTGCTGCTGGCCATGCTGGTCATGGAAGCCGCCTTCGGCCTGCCGGGCGTCATCGCCGCGCCGGTCTATTACGCCTACCTCAAGCAGGAACTGATCGACGGCGGGCTGGTTTAGGCCAGCGGACGATAAACCTTCTTGAACCGCGCGTTCTCCACGATGCCGAAGTCGCCCGGCGCGTACTGCAGCAGCCAATCCTGCGCCTGACCTTGCAGCACGTCGCCGCCGGAGGATCGGGCCAGCGTGAATGCTTCTCCGATCTGTCTGGCCAACACCGGGATTGGCCTGGCTTGGTAGCATCCATCCTCGCCCGCCCTGACTGGCGCCACGGGAGTGTACTTGGCGTCGAAGCGACTGCGGGAAACGCTCCAGCGGTCGCCGGTCGAGCCGGTGATCAGAGCATCGCCTGCCTGAAAACAATTGGGTCCTTCGCGACTGAGCAATTCGCCGTCGCTCTTGGAAAAAGCCACCTCGACGACTTCGTCCTTGACGAAGAGTGAGGCCAGGCTTTCCTTGGTCAGGTCAATATTCTTGAATTCGAGCATGTCGGCATTGAATGTTGATTGGCCGTGGAGTGTCTCACAATCGACCCGTACGCCGGATGCTGCCTGGTGCAGAAAATCGGGCCATCAGGAATGCGGCCGGAGCGGCGATTTCGGTTAGTCTTTGCGCATGGATTTTCTCGATCTTCTCGGGCTTCTGCTGCTGGCCGCTACGGCCTGGCTGTGGCTCGACAGCCTCAAAGCGCGCGAGCAAGCCGTAGCGGCGGCCAAGGCCGCCTGCAACTCGGAAGATCTGCTGCTGCTCGACGACACCGTTGCCATACAGCGGCTCAGCCTGGGCCGGGATGGCGAAGGTGTCTTGCGCATCCGTCGCGTCTATGGTTTTGAATACAGTGGCACCGGCAATGATCGCAGCGCGGGAAGCATTGCCATGCTCGGCAGCCACGTGCTCGTGATCAACCTGAATCTGTCGGACACGCCAGAGGGCAAGGTGCTCCGCGGCCCCTGGAACTGAGTTCCAGCGCAATGGCGACCCGACGTCATCCGAGCGTACTATGATTGCGTCTGTGGCCAGACAGCGCCGGCCCACTCGCGATGAATCAAGCAGCCGCCATGCGCCAACATGCGCTGCAACTTTGAATAGTCCAGATCGGCCGATTTGGTAAATAACTGTTAGGCGCTTCCGGAGATACTTTCGTGCTCAAGACCCCCGTGGTATCCGCTATCGTTGCACTGGTTGTTGTTGCCTTGGCGTTTTTGCTGAATCCCTCGCCAGAGAGGCACCGGGCCGAGATCAGGAACGCAGTTGCCGAGCGGAGCCCAATCGCCGGTGTGTTCGGCCTGGGAGCCTTGACAGCCTTCGCTTCGACCTACCATCCCCTGGGAGTCGCTTCGTACACCACAGTCAATGATCGGGTTGTTTCAGTCGGGGCGTTCGGAATGGTCTTCTACATTCAGCCGTCGCAGGACAAATGAGCCACCAGTGAAGAGTCGCTGACTTCGCGATCGCAGGCCCCGAGTCTCAATCGATTCTTTGCGCCCCAGTTCCGTCGTTATCCTTGCCAAGACCCAGCGCCAGCACCGGGCGTCGGTGCTCTGAAGCGGTCTTGACCGCCGGGAGCCGGCCATCCAGCCGGGATGCAATTCAACGTCTTTCAAGGCTAAATCCGCCTTGATTTGCGGTTGACAAATAACATGACCCTGCTTATCGTGGCAAATACACGACCGCAATCGTCAACTACTCTTCCCGTCCAAAACGGTCCATCGATGACCGACTCGTACAGAGAGAGACTCCGCTATGGAATGGCAATCGACTTACTCCGTAGGCATTGAGGAAATCGACAATCAGCACAGGGAACTGCTGGGTCATTTTTCGACAATCGGCGAAGCAATGGTGAGCAAGAAATCATGGTCGGATGTTCATTTCGAGATCGTCAAGCTCAAGGAGTTCGCACATTTTCACTTTAGATTCGAAGATGCGCTGATGAGCCTTTACGGATGTCCTCAACGTGAGCGGCACAACGAGATTCATGTCCAGTTTTTAAGGGAAATTGAATCGTATGAACGGTCGTCGTTGCGCCGGCAAAACGACAAAGAGGTCATGCAGTTGTTTACAGATTGGCTAGTCAAGCATATTCAAGGCGATGACCGTGTTTACGCTCATCGCATTATTTCCGGCGCGAAGGTAGTCCTTACCCTGTGAGCGGAACGTAACCGAAAAACAAAGCGGCCCCGGAAGGCCGCCTCGTTCTGTTCGCTGCGTCAAGCCCCTACGACCTGGGCTCTCCGCGCTCGTTCACGATAACTGTGGGCCCGGGAGCAGCGGTCATCTGCATCCGATGTTGCTCGCCCCGGAAGTTGTAGGTAACATCCCAGTAGTCGGGTCGGAATTGGCTCGACACGTTTTCGCAACGCTGTACGTCTCTGGTTTCCGTCTGCTGTCCGCGACCGACGTTGGCGCCTACCGCGCCCCCGACGACGGCACCACCGACAGTGGCGATATCGTTGCCGCGTCCATTACCGACCTGATGGCCGAGAACGCCGCCAATTACGGCGCCGACAATCGCTCCTGGGACGTTGAGCTTGCTTCGGTCCTGAGGGACTTGCTCCTGCTCGACCCAGCACCGCTGCTCGGGTGTTCCGGCCACCGCGTGCACTGAAGTCACGTTCGCCTCATAAAGCCGCTCGTCGTTGCGTCGACGATTGTCGTAGACCGCGGCAGGAGCGGGCGCATAACGATTGTTATCGATTTGTGCGTTCCTGCTCACGTCCCGCACCGATGAGATGCGGTCATTCAGACCCATCGCCGCCAACGACGGATACCGGCCCGGACGCAAAACAACACACCGGCCGCCGAACCGGGCGTCTTCGCAGACTTCCCAGCGGTCACCGAAAACCACTACCGACGAGGCACGGTCATTGAAGCCAACGCGCTGGAAGTTGCTGATCTGTTGCTCGGTGGTGAAAGACCGGCCATGGAAGCCTTCGCGTTCGTAAAAAACCACCTGTGCGGCCGCTCCATTGTCGCGGTCGGCGACAGGCGCTGGCGCATAACGATTGTTATCGATTTGCGTGTTCCTGCTCACGTCCCGCACCGATGAAATACGGTCGTTCAGGCCCATCGCAGCCAACGAAGGATACTGGCCCGGACGCAAAACAGCACACCGCCCGCTGAACCGGGCGTCTTCGCAAACTTCCCAGCGGTCGCCGGTAACCACGGCCGACGAGGCGCGGTCATTGAAGCCAATGCGATCGAAGTTGCCGACCTGTTGCTCCGTGGTGAAGGACCGGCCTTGAAAGCCTTCGCGTTCGTAAAAGGTAACTCCTGCTGCCGCTTGCGCGGAGATAGCCACTGCGGCCACCGCTAACACGGTTTTCAACTTTGCATTCATTTGATGTCTCCTGTAAAAAAACTGCACGCACCGAAGCGAATGCCGAACCGCGCTATTAGGTTGACGCAACCCGGTGTTCCCCGACGTTGTCTTAAGGTCCGCAGGACACTGGACTACATCCCCGGAGCTGCAAATCGCTGCCATACGCCCATGCCGTGCAGAATGGCGAGGCAACGATGTCGTCACTATGGGGTACTGTCAAGACAGTATCTGTGCGGCCCCGTACATAGTGACTTCAGAGGCTCTCCCAGGCGAGCCTCCGCGGGCAGGACCGGATTGAATCCACGCCGGGTCGGGCCTGAGTATCTGGAATTGGCCGGGAGTTGCCGGCGGTTCGCTAAATTGGCATGGCGTTTGGCACTGAATTGCGGACAGTGGTGCGGCCTGCCGCGACCGGCTCTGATGGATCGACTGCCGCCTGTCGCGGCTTCATCGCGACAGCGTTACCGTGCCACCGACTCAGTGTTTGCCACTACGCCGGCTCGCAATCGGCTTCCAGTCCATCAATGCACCGTGCACACCATGCAAGGATCGAAGCTGCGCACGACATGGTGGATTGCTGCCGGCAGGGGCTCGGTGGCGCTGGCCGGCAGGCCTGCCAGCGCCTGCTCCAGCGCGCCGGGCTGACCGGCGCTGTCGCGCGGTGAAAAGTTCCATGTGGTCGGTGCGACGATCTGGTAGTTGTGGATGCGGCCGCGCCGCACGGTGATCCAGTGACCGAGTGATCCGCGCGCCGCCTCGATGAGGCCGACGCCCGAGGTTTCGTCGGCGGCTGGCGCGGTGATGCACCAAGGCTCGCCAGGGGCCAGTTCGGCCAGCCAGCGTTCCATCGCGGGCAGCACCAGCGCCAGTTCCAGCAGGCGCGCCACGACGCGCGCGGCGACACTGGCACCGTAGCCCTCGATCATGTCGCGTGCCAAGGGATGGCCCGCCACCACCTGGCGCGCCAGCGCGCCGGTTTCCACCACCTGCCCGGCCAGGCGCGGCGCCTTGCACCACGAATAGGCGCCGTCCTTTTCCGCCACCGGAAGCGTGCTGCCCTCGGCAGGATGCTGCGGCAAACCGGCGGCGGCATACCACGCATGCGTGATGTCTTCGCGAATGGCCGCGATATCCAGCGTCGCGGCCGCGCCATGCCATAGTCCTGGCGGAAACAGCCGCCCATTTTCTTCGCGATAACAACCATAGCTCATGAAGCGGTCCGTGCCACGCCCGAGGTGCCACAGATCGAGATCCCCGGCGATGGCGAGAAATGTCCGCAGATCGCCGCCACCGGCCTTCTCCCGCCAGGCTTCAAGCCCGGCGCGACTGGCGAGTGCGGCGATCTCTTCCAGCTTCGCACCGAAGGTCACGGCTTCGAGGAATTCGCGGAATTCGCGCAGGGTTCGATGCAGCCTGAAAATTTCCGAGCTCTGCAGTGGCCGCGTCGAGCCGCCCGGCTGCACCGCCAGCGTATGCGGCCATTTGCCGGCGAGGAGCCCCATCATCTGCATGAAGCGGGCGCGCGCCGGCAGCACCTGATTCGGCGCGCTGCCTACCGTGGCGCGAAAACGCTCGGTGGTCGCTGCATGCCAGGGGCGGCCCGCATAGTCGGCACGAGCGAAGTCGGGCATGAAGAACAGGTAGAAATGCGTCAGGTGGTCGGCCAGGTTCTCGGTCGCCAGCGTCAGATTGGCCGCCAGCCGGCCGTTCTGCGGCGGCTCGATGCCCGCCGCGTCGGCCAGCGCCAGCGCAGATGCAGCCGACTGGGCGACCGAGCAGATGCCGCAGATGCGCGGCACCAGCACCAGCGCATCGGCCGGCAGCTTGCCCTGCAGGATCTGTTCGAAACCGCGATACAGAGGCGAATTGACGTAAGCCGCTGCGATCTTACCGTCGGCGATGTCGAGCGTGATTTCAAGATCGCCCTCGACGCGATTGAAGGGACCGACGATGCGCCGCGTGCTCATCGCTTGGTCCGCTTGACCGAGGGAGCGCGCAGGAGGTGATCGGAGTGCGCGTTTTCGCGCACCCGCGCCGGTGTCGCCGACTTCGACAGCGCCGCCAGGGCGATGAACCATGCCTTGGGCATGTCGGCGGGCAAGCCCAGGGGAATCCCGGCGACCTTCGGCGTGGTGGTGAACGGGTGGCCGGGTTCTTCAAAGCCCGGATCGGTGCAGCGGATGCAGGCGTAGCCGCCGCGCAGACAGGAGCCTTCGCCGTTCCACAGACGCTGGTTGCAGTCGGCATGGGCCTGGGTGCCCTTGCAGCCGAGCTGCTCCATCAGGCAGCCCTGCTCCGAATGCCGCGAGGCGCTGGCCTTGAATTCGTAATACTCGTTGCGCGGGCAGCCGTGATGCACCAGCTGGTCCGCATAAAACCGCGGACGCCCGTATTCGTCGAGGTGCTGCGCGCCCAATTTTCCATGCGCCAGTGCCGCCAGCGTTTCGGTAATCCAGTCGGGGTGAGGCGGACAGCCGGCGACATTGATCACCGGCAAGCCGGTGCGGTCGCGAAAGTCCGGCCCGAGCAGGCCGCCCGTGGCTTCGCCGTCGTACTGCAGGCCGCAGGCGTCGGTCGGATTCATGCCGGCGGCCGTGATGCCTCCCCAGGAAGAACAGCTGCCGACGGCAACCACGTGCTGCGCGCGGGCGGCAATCTGCCGCACCCAGTCGATCATCGGCCGCGCGCCGCCGCCGAAGCGATGGAAGCCGCCGGTGCCGCGCGGCCCGCGCAACAGCGAACCCTCGATGCACAGCACATCGACCGCGGTGCGCCCATCGGCGCATTGCTCGATCAACTCCCGCGCCTCATCGACGCCGGCCTCGGAAACGCTCGGGTGCCACAGCAGGTCGATGCCTTCGTCGGCCAGTTCACGGAACAGTGATCCGTGTTCGCTGCCCAGCCACGACAGGGTGCAGCCGCCGCAGCCGCCCGACTGAAGCCAGAGCAAGTTCATCACTCACCTCCTCCGAGACCCAAACGCGACAGCTTCATGCGCAGCCCGACACGGGTCAGGCCGAGTTCTTCGGCCACGCGCGTCTTGTTGCCGCGATGACGGCGCAGCGCCGCGTCGATCACCTGCGCCTCGACCTGATCGAGCAGTTCCTTGAGCGTCGCCCCGTCGGGGTCGAACCCGGACGCCGCTGGCTGGATGGAAGCCGCCGACTTGCCCACGTGCGGCGAGAACAGGCCGGCCTCAAGCACATCGCCATCGCCCAGCGCCAGCGCACGCAATACCTCGTTCTGCAACTCGCGCACATTGCCCGGCCAGCGATGGGCCACCAGACACTTCATGGCGGTCGCGGAAAATCGCCGCTCCGCCAGCGCCGACTCCTTGAACATGCCGGCGACGATCAGCGGAATGTCCTGTGGTCGCTCACGCAAGCTGGGCATGTAGAAGGTGATGCCGGCGATGCGGTAGTAAAGGTCCTGACGGAAACGCCCGCTGGCGACGTCGGCTTCGAGATTGCGGTTGGTCGCCGCGATGATGCGCACATCGACCGACACCGGACGGGGGCTGCCCACCGGGCGCACTTCGCCTTCCTGCAGGGCGCGCAGCAGCTTGACCTGAAAGGCCGGCGAGGTGTCGCCGATCTCGTCGAGAAACAGCGTGCCGCCATCCGCTTGCTGAAACAAGCCGATGCGGTCCTCATGGGCGCCGGTGAACGCCCCGCGCTTGTGGCCAAAGAGCTCGCCTTCGAGCAGCGTGTCCGGCATGGCACCGCAGTTCTCGACCACGAAGGGTCGCTCGGCACGATCGCTGGCGTAGTGGATGGCGCGCGCCAGCAGTTCCTTGCCGGTACCCGATTCGCCGGTGATCAGCACCGAAAGCTCATGCCCGGCAATTCTTTGCGCCAGCTCGCAGATGCCGTTCAGGGGACTGTCCGGCGCCCGCGTCAGACGATCGAAGCCGGACCGCGCACGAACCCTGGCGCGCCGACTGGCGACCCGGCGCACAAGCTGCTCCGGGCTGTCGTGCAATTCGAGTGACAGGCGCTGGTTCTCCTGCTGCAGGCGCCACACCTCGGCGGCGCTTTTCAGGGTCAGCAATAACTGGTCGGGATGCCAGGGCTTCAGCAGGTACTGCCAGATGCCCGCATCGTTGATGCCGGAAATGATGTCCTCGGCCTCGGTGTAACCGGACAGGATCAGGCGCACGGTGTCGGGCCACTGGGCGCGCACGCGGCGCAGGAACTCGACACCCGACGTTCCCGGCATGCGTTGATCGGACAGCACGATATGGACGAACTCGCGCCCCATGATGAGTTCGCCTTCCTCGGCGGAAGGGGCGGTGAGCACCGTGAAATCTTCTTCCAGCGTGCGGCGCAGGGTTTCCAGCGAACGCTGTTCGTCGTCGACCACCAGCACCGTCAGGGGAGCGCGCGCCTTCATGCCGGAACCTGCCATCCGAGGTCGCGGTGGCGCGCCAGATGCCGCGGCGTCCACGACGCCAGCGACTTGCGTACGAAGTGATGACGGGCGACGTGATAGCTCGGGTCGAAGCCGTAGAAGTTGCGCCGCATGTGCGCCAGTTCCTCTTCCCGGTACGCGGCCAGCGGCTTCTTTGCTTCGTCCTCTGCGCGACGCTCGCGCTTCGCTGCCAGGCGCACCGCGAGGTCGGGCGCTGCGGCGATTTCGGCGGCGCGGCGCGCCACGTCGATGCGAAAGGCTTGTGCGTCTCCGGCCAGGCAGGCATCGGTGAATCCGGTTTCCGCCGCACGCTGCGCCGTGAGCGGCTGGCGATTGCGCATGATGGTCCGCGCCCCCTCGTCGCCGACGCGGCGCGGCAGCAGATAGGTCCAGTATTCCGAGCCGTAGAGATTGCCCATGTTCTTGTAATGCGGATTGAGTATCACGCCTTCACGCGCCCAGACCAGATCTGCCGCTCGCGCCAGAAAACAGCCGCCCGCGCCGACGTTGCCGGCCAGCGCGGCAATCGTGATCTGGCCGTCGGTCTCGATCAGTTCGCGGGCCAGATCGTTCATCGCATTGATGTTGTTCCACGACTCGTCCGCCGGCGACTCTGCGGCCTCGATCACATTCAGATGGATGCCATTGGACCAGAAGTCGGTGCCGCCCATCAATACCAGGACCTGCACCGGCCGCTGCTTCGCCCAGGCCAGCGCGGCGCGCAGGCGCTCGCATTGCGCGGTCGACATGGCGCCGTTGTAGAACTCGAAATGGAGGAAGCCGACGCCACCCGATTCCTCGTAGGCGATGTCCTGCCAGGTTGCGCTGCCCGATCGCCACCAGTCTTTCAGCGGCGCCGCCGGGAGTGCGGCCGACGCGGCGGGAAAGGCCAGCGTCGCCGGCAGCTTGATGCCGCCCGCCCGTTTGGCATGCCCGATCCACAACGCGCCATCGCGGGTCTTGCGCAACAATGCCGTCTCGCGCCGCGCCAGCAGTTCGCCGGGCCTGGCGTCCGGCGCAGCGTGCAGTCCGGCCTCGGGCCAGGCATCGAAGACATGGCAGTCCTCGCCGAACAAGGTGTCGGCGACGCCGGGAAAACCATCGGCGGCATTGATCTTGCACAGCACGGTCGCCGTGTCATCGCGCTGCCAGTCGATGAGGCGATCCGTCTGCTTCATCAGCGGCCGCAAGCGGCCGCGCGCGTCGCGGCAGGCGGCCAGCGGCGTCGGCGCGAAGTCGGCCGCGGCAAAGCGCTCCACTGCCTGCAGCACGGCACTTGTCGCCGCCTGCGTCACTTCGTTGCGGTAGATGCTCGACTTCTTCGCGGCACGCAGCGGGAACACGGCGCTGGCCCAGACCGGTCCGGCATCCATCTCCGCTTCGGCCTGCAACACGGTGATACCCCACCCGCCTTCGCCCGCCTGGATCGCCCAATCCAGCGCCGATGGCCCGCGGTCGCCGATGACGCCGGGATGGACGATAAGGCAGACGTGCTGCGACCAGATCGATTCAGGAATCGCCCGCCGCAGATAGGGCGCGACGATCAAATGCGGACGGAACAGTGCGACCGCTTCCTCGGCCACGCTGTCGGCGATGTCGAACTCGATCGAAATCTCGTGGCCGCGCCGCTGCAGCTCGGCCTCGAGACGCTGTGTCAGGCTGTTGAAGGCGTGGGTCAGGAGCAGGATGCGCATCGGCAGACGGGTTCAGCAAATGCGCGGAAGTTGATCGCCGGCCAGCCAATCGACGATGCGGCGACCGCCGAAGGCCGTGGTGAGCTGGACGAAATGGTGATCGTCGGCAATCACCTCGCCGATCAGCGCCGCCTCCCGTCCCAACGGATGGGCGCGCATCGCGTCCAGTACCCGTGCGGTGTCATCCGCGGCGCAGATCGCGATCAGCTTGCCCTCGTTGGCAACATAGAGCGGATCGAGGCCGAGAAATTCGCAGGCGGCGGCAACGACCTGCTTCACCGGGATGGCCTTTTCGTGAAGCATCATGCCGACGCCGGATTGACCGGCGATTTCGTTCAGGGTCGCCGCCAGGCCGCCACGCGTGGGATCGCGCAGACAGCGCAGGTCGGCGCCGGTGGCGAGCATGGCCGCGATCAGGCCGTGCAGGGCCGCCGTGTCGGATTCGATCGGCGCATCGAAGGACAGGTTTTCGCGCTTGCTCATGATCGCCACGCCGTGGTCGCCCAGGCAGCCGGAGATGATGACCGCATCACCGGGCCGCGCCCGGCTGCCGCCGAGTTCGAGGCCATCGGGCAGCACGCCGACACCAGTGGTGGTGATGAAGACGCCGTCGCCCTTGCCGCGCTCGACGACCTTGGTGTCGCCTGTGACCACCGGCACGCCGGCCTCGCGCGCCGCCTGCGCCATGGATTCGACGATGCGCGCCAGATCGGCCAGCGGGAAGCCTTCTTCGAGCACGAAACCGGCGGCCAGATAGAGCGGCGTGGCGCCCATCACGGCGACATCGTTGATCGTGCCATGCACCGAGAGGCAGCCGATATCGCCGCCGGGAAAGAACAGCGGCGAGACCACGTGGCAGTCGGTGGACATCACCAGACGTCCGGCACGGCCGCCAATAGTCGGCGCTGGCAATACGGCGCCGTCGTTGCCCTGGCCCAGGTATTCGTTGCCCAGATGCTTGGCAAACAGCTCGGAAATGAGCTGCACCATCGAGCGGCCGCCGGAACCGTGCGTCAGGTCGACCCGGCCCTGCTTGAGGTCGAGCGGACGTACATAGCCGCGCTTTACGTTAGCCATGGATCAAAACCTTTTAGCCACAGAGGACACAGAGGACACAGAGAAAACGAAAAACAAAGCACTCGGCCGGGTTTTCTCTGTGATCTCTGTGTCCTCTGTGGCCAGATTTTCGGTTTTCGTTTTCATGCCGCATCCTTGTAACGACCGTAGCTGTAGTGCGCGGCGCAGGCACCTTCGGAACTCACCATGCAGGAACCGATCGGATTCTCCGGCGTGCATACGGTGCCGAACAGCTTGCAGTCCTGCGGCTTCTTGACGCCGCGCAGGATTGCGCCGCAGTCGCAGGCCTTGTTGTCCGGGACCGAACGATAGTCCAGCTTGAAGCGTCGCTCGGCATCGAAGGCAGCGTACTTCTGGCGGATCTTCAGCGCCGAATACGGCACCACCGACAGGCCGCGCCACTCGAATTCGCGACGCAGTTCGAACACCTCCGCGACGCGGTCCTGTGCCTTCAGGTTGCCGTCGCGACTGACGGCGCGCGAGAACTCGTTTTCCACCTCGGCGCGGCCCTCATTCACCTGTCGCACCAGCATCAGGATGGCCTGCATCACATCGAGCGGCTCGAAGCCGGCGATCACCACCGGTTTGCGGTATTCCTCGGCGAAGAACTCGTAGGGCCGGCTGCCGATCACTGTGGACACATGCGCTGGGCCGATGAAGCCGTCCAGCGGCACGGTGCCCCACTGGCGGACCTCGGGCGATTCGAGGATGTTGCTGATCGCCGATGGCGTCAGCACGTGACAACAGAGCACGCTGAAATTACTCAGGCCCTCGGTCTCGGCCTGCTGAATGGCGACCGCCGTGGGCGGCGTGGTGGTTTCGAAGCCGATGGCGAAGAACACCACTTCGCGGTCCGGATTGTCGCGCGCGATCTGCAGCGCGTCGATCGTCGAATACACCATGCGGATATCGCCGCCACGCGCCTTGGCCTTCATCAGCGACAGACCGTCGGAGGCCGGGATGCGCAGCGTGTCGCCGTAGGTGCACAAGATTACGCCCTGCTTCAGCGCGAGATCGATCGCCATGTCCACGCGACCAATCGGCAGCACGCAAACCGGGCAGCCTGGCCCATGCACCATGCGTATCGTCGGCGGCAGCAGATCGCTCAAGCCGTAGCGGGAAATGGCATGGGTATGGCCACCGCAGAATTCCATGAAGCTGTAGCTGCGACCGGGCTCGACCGCTGCACCGATGCTCGCCGCAAGATTCTTCGCCAGTTCGCCATCGCGGAATTCGTCGATGTATTTCACTACGCGGCCATTCCCGCCTGGTTCAGCTCGGCAAACAGCGCCAGCGTCTTCTCCGCTTCCTCGGGATCGAGTTTGCTCAATGCATAGCCGACATGCAGGATCACATAGTCGCCGACCTGCACATCCGCCAGCAACGCCAGCGAGATTTCCTTTGTGACGCCCCCCAGATCGACGATCGCCGTGTCGTCAGCGCCGACTTCTATAACCTTGACAGGTATCGCCAGGCACATGCGTCATTGCTCCAAATGGTGGATGGCGACCCAGGCCTGACCCAGGGAAATCGCGGTATCACCGGGCATCAGCCGGCGTGGCAGCAGCAGTTCGAGACCGGTGGCGGGCACCTTGTCGGCGAGGCCAGCACGCAACAGCTTGTTGAAGAAGCAACCGCCGCCACAGGCCAGGCGTTCGATTCCGGTCGCCTCGGCAGCGCGGGTAACCCAATGCAGCAATGCCGCCACCAGCGTGGCATGAAACAGCGCCGCGCCGTAAGCGGTGTCCGGCTCCGAGGACAAGGCTCCCAGCAAGGGCAGCAGATCCAGTTCGCCGTTGGCGCCGATATGCCAGCCGCCTTCGAGCGGCGCCGGCCAGCCATGCGCTTCGATATAGGCAGTCGCATTCTGTTCCAGGGCAATCGCGGCCTGCGCTTCGAATTCCATTTTCGGACAAATGCCAAGCAGGCCGGCGGCCGCGTCGAACGCCCTGCCCATGCTGGAAGTTCGCGGGCTGTTCAGACCCTTGCTCAACATGGTCGCCACAATTCCGGCCCCCGCCTGATCGGCAAAGCGCGTAGCGATTTCCTCGCCGCGACCGAGATCGAACAGCACGGCGGCCGCCATGCGCCAGGGATCGCGCGCGGCGCGGTCGCCTCCAGGCAGCGCCAGAGGACGCAGGTGACCGAGCCGCTCAAAGCGGGCCCCATCGACACGCAGCAGTTCCCCGCCCCATGCCTGTCCATCGGTGCCGAGGCCGACACCGTCGAGCGCCAGACCCAGCACGGGGCCGGATATGCCATGTTCCGCGGCGACGGCAGCAATGTGGGCGTGGTGATGTTGAACGCCGATCGGCTCGATGCCGAATTCTGCCGCCAGCTGGACCGCAAAGTGCGTCGAATGCAAGTCCGGATGCAGGTCATGGGCAATCGCAACCGGCTTCTTGCCCATGGCATCGAGCGCCCGCAATAGCTCGCGTGCCGTTGCTTCATGGGCGAGACAGGCCTCGGCCTGAAACAGGTCGCCTACCGTGTGCGACACCCAGGCCTGATTACCCTGTGCCAGGCACACCGTATTCTTGAACCATGCTCCCGTGGACAGCAAGGGCGGTGCAGGTCGCGCCAGTTCGAGCTGATGCTCGACACAAGGCGGCACGACATTTCCCTGCGCGTTCATGTGCCCAGTCGCTCCAGGCGAGGCTTCTCGAACTCGACGGCGCCGCGCGCGATCCACTCCAGCCAGGCATCCATGCCCGCACCCGTGGTGGCCGACACTTCGATCACTTCGATCCCGGGATTGACGCGGCGGGCGAACTCGATCGCGCGCGGCACGCTGAAACTCACGTAAGGCAACAGGTCGCACTTGTTCATCAGCATCAGCTTCGCCGCGCGGAACATGTCGGGGTACTTGATCGGCTTGTCCTCGCCTTCGGTGACGGAGAGGATCACCACCTTGTGCGCCTCGCCCAGATCGAAGGCCGCCGGGCAGACCAGATTGCCCACGTTCTCGATCATCAGCAGCGAATCCTCGGGCAGTTCGAGCTTGCCCATGGCATGGCCGACCATGTGCGCATCGAGATGGCAGCCCTTGCCGGTGTTGATCTGGATCGCCGGTGCGCCAGTGGCGCGAATACGCTCGGCATCCTGGCTGGTCTGCTGGTCGCCCTCGATGACCGCGACGCGCTGCCTGCCCTTGAGCATTTCAATCGTCTTGACCAGCAGTGTGGTCTTGCCCGAACCGGGGCTGGAGACAAGATTCAGGGCAAATATGCCGCGCTCTGCGAGGCGTTGGCGGTTTTGCGCCGCATAGGCATTGTTCTTCGACAGGATGTCCTGCTCGATCTGCACCATGCGTCTGGCGCCGAGACCCGGCGCATGCGCATGCGCCGGCGCATAGCTGTGCTGGTGCGCATGGGCATGCGGGTGCTCGTGGGCTTCGCCTGTCCCATGATCGTGACCGTGGTCATGGTCATGACTATGCCGGGTGCCGTCCGCGTGCACATGCTCGTGTTGGGCGTGCTCGCCGTCGATTTTCACTTCACCGTCACCACAACCGCAAGTCGTACACATAGTCGTTCTCCTACGCTACTTCGAGTTCCTTGACCCGCATCTCGGTGCCGCCCGTCACCTGCATCTGATGGCCGCCGCACTGCGGACACTCGCCAAAAACCTCGGTCATCGGCACGTTCATCGAACACTCCATGCACCAGCCGGTCCCGGGCAGCGCAATGATCTCCAGGCGGGCGCCGTCTGCGATGCTGTCGTGCATCACGGCGTCGAAGCAGAACTCCATGGCCTCGACCTCGACTCCGGAAAGCTGGCCGATTTCCAGCCAGACCGTCGTGACTTTGGCGAATGCCTGGTCGCGCGCCGCATCCTCGATCAGTTGCAGTATGCCTTCCGCGAGCGACATTTCGTGCATGAAAGCTTACAGCCCGTTGCGCACATAGTCGGCAAAACGCCTGTCACGCGTAGCGATGTGATGCCCGATGAAGCCCAGCAACTCCGTCGCCCTGCCGGCGATGAGCGCAGGATCGCCCGCGGCATGGCTGGCGGCAATGCCGCGCAAAGTGTCCATCATCTGCAGGTGATCCTCGACATGATCCTCGTAGTCGTCGTAGCTCTTGAGTCGCATCAGCAACTCTTCCGACGCAAAATGCGCCTCGCTGTAGGAAACCAGCCGATCGAGGATTTCGCCCACGGTGTCCGCATCACGGTTCTCTCCCGCGGCGACGCACAAGGCCCGCAACAGCCCGAGTTGAACCTCGTGCTCGCGATCAGTTTCGGCGTTTGAAGCCATGTTGAAGTCAGAGATATTCGACATCTTCAGTCCCTTTTTTGCAGCGGAAACATCAGAGACCCGAAGGTTACCGCAAAGCGAGGAAGCGGCGGCGCGAAAGCGAGGGTTCGGCCCTGCTTTTGTCTGGCTTTGACTCTGCCTGGGTTTGCTGCGCCGAAGTGAGCAAGGCGATCAGCGAAGCACGGGCGGTCATGGTCGCCTCTGACTGCGTCGAGAACTTGCCCATGGGCGAAAACAGGGGACAACTCTGATACTCGCCGAGTTCGGCTTCCTCGCTGCCGAGAAACGCAAAATCACCCGCGGGAAACTTGACAAAGCGACGCTGGTTTTCGCCCGTGGAAACCCAGTTTTCGGCGCTGCCGGGTACCAGCAGCATGCTCATGCACCACGGAGTGACGACAATGCCCAGCCAATGCCCCTGCCAGCGCTGAAAATCGATGGCTTCCACGGACAGCGCCTGATTCAGAACGGGAACGTCCGTCATCTGCTCCTGCTGGATGCGGAAGAAGGCCTCCTCCACCGCATCGGCAGGACTGACGTCATGGATACGGAAGTTCATGCGGCATCACCCCAACGGCGGGCGTCGCCCCCCTGCTGCATGAGTTCTTCCATCAGCGCCAGTGCCTCTTCGGCGCGCTCCGGCTCGATCAGTTCGAAAGCGAAACCGCCGGCCTGGATCAGCAGGTAATCGCCTACCGCTACTTCTTCGGTCATCAGCAGCAGGCTGACCTCGCGCGTCTGCCCAAAACACTCGGTGACCGCCGTGCCATCGCGTACTTCGACCACACGGGAGGGGGCGGCGAGACACACTTCAATTCACCGCTACGGTCAGCGCTTCGAGCGCATAGCCGCGAGAGATAAGTTCGGCGGCTGCCATGGCGGCGAGTACAGGAACCTTCTCCGCGACGGTCGGTGTCATTTCCGTGCCCAGTTCGAGCGAAATCAGTTCTACGCCCAGCACCACGATTTCCTTGGGCAGTGTGTCGAGCAACTCGAGGCTGGCCAGTACGTCCGGCAGTGCGATCTGGTGCGGCGACAATTTTCTGCGGAAAAAGATCGGGATCTCGTCGCCGGCGAATTTCACCACCGTGCCCGGAGCCGCACCGGCCTTGACGACATCGAGCACGATCAGAAAATCGAGGTTGGAAAGATCCTCGATCATTTCCATGCCCGAGGTACCGCCGTCGATGGCCAGTACGTTCTCCGGCAGCTTCCAGCCCTGCTCCAGCGCCTCAACCGCGCGCACTCCGGCCGCCTCGTCGGTGAGAATGGTGTTGCCGATACCGAGAACAACTGCACGCATGAAAGGAAACCCTAAAATAATGAGGGCCGGCAGCCGCCGGCCCTCATATGTTACGCGCCGCTAAACCGCCTTGATGGTAATCGCCGTATCACTATCCTTGTCGGTCAGGTGAATGGCACAGGCAATGCACGGGTCAAAGGAGTGGATGGTGCGCAGCACTTCCAGCGGCTTCTCCGCATCCGCAATCGGCGTGTCGACCAATGACGCCTCGTAGGGGCCCGGCTCATCCTTGTCGTTGCGCGGACAGGCATTCCAGGTCGAGGGCACCACGCACTGGTAGTTCTTGATCTTGCCGTTGTCGATCACCACCCAATGCGAGAGCGCGCCGCGCGGCGCTTCGTGGAAGCCGACGCCCATCACCTCGCCCTTGGGGAACACCGGCTTGTTGAACGTCGTCAGATCGCCCTTGGCCATGTTGCCGATCAACGAGGTCCATTGGCCTTCGAGCATATCCATATTGACGCAGCAGGCTATGGCGCGTGCCGCGTGACGACCGATGGTCGAATGCATGGCATCCAGACCGACCTTGGTCTTGGCCAGCGCTGAAACGGTATCGAGTGCGGCGGTCGCGTATTTCTTGGTCGGCTCATGACCGGCAGCAAGGCCGTTGATCACGCGGGCCAGCGGGCCCACTTGCGCGACCTTGCCATAGAAGGTCGGCGACTTGAGCCAGGAATACTTGGCGTCGTCCTTGAAGTCGGTGTAGTTCGGCACCGTCTCGCCCTTGTAGGGATGCAGAGGGCCGGCCTTGTCGTAGTTGTACCAGGAATGCTTGACCGCCTCTTCGACGCCCTTGATCCAGTAGTCGTCGTTGAAACTCTTGATCGGCTTGTACGTGCCCAGATCGCCACCCTCGACAAAGCCGCCGGGAAACCCGAACTGCGTGCCCTTGGTGTCGAGCGGAATATCCGGCACGGACAGATAATTGGTGACCCCCTTGCCGACTTTGGTCCAGTCGGCATAGAAGGCACCGACCGCAGCGACGTCGATCAGATATACGTTCTTGACGAAGTCGTTCAGTTCGTCGATGAAGCCCTTGATTGCCATCAGGCGCTCGACGGTCAGCACGGCCTGCGAGTCTGTGGCCAGCGGATTGGCGACGCCGCCGACGGCTACGTTCTGGATGTGCGGGGTCTTGGAGCCCAGGATGGAAACGATCTTGTTGGCCCTGCGCTGGACTTCCAGCGCCTGCAGGTAGTGAGCCACGGCGAGCAGGTTCACTTCGGGCGACAGCTTCATCGCCGGATGACCCCAGTAGCCGTTGGTGAAAATGCCGAGCTGGCCGCCATTGACGAAATGCTTCAGTCGCGCATGCACCCGCCGCATCTCGTGTTTGCTGTTCAGATGCCAGGACGACAGGCTTTCGCCGAGTGCCGCGGTCTTGTCGGGGTCGGCCTTGAGCGCCGACGTCACGTCGACCCAGTCGAGTGCCGACAGATGGTAGAAATGCACGATGTGGTCGTGCACCGAGTGCGCCAGGATGATGAGATTGCGGATGTACTGGGCGTTGAGCGGGATCTCCATCTTCAGCGCATTTTCCACGGCCCGCACCGAGGTGATGGCATGCACGGTGGTGCACACGCCGCAAATGCGCTGAGTGATGGCCCAGGCGTCGCGCGGATCGCGGCCCAGCAGAATCAGTTCAACGCCGCGCCACATCTGGCCTGACGACCATGCCTTCTTGACACGGCCGCCATCCACATCGACGTCGATACGCAGGTGGCCTTCGATACGGGTGATCGGATCAATCGTTATGCGCTTGGACATTTTCTGTCTCCATCCTTATCTTAGTGAGCGGCCTGCACATCTTCCCGCGGTAGCACCGGGAAGCGACGGGTGATGATGATGTAACCGAGAACTTCGATCGCGAACATGCCTGCCGTCACGAGAGTCTCGGCCAAGGTCGGGAAATAGGTGAAACCTCCTGCACCATCGATATTGGTTTCGTAACCGATCAGGAAGCCGTTCAATCGCAGCAGCGCGCCGCCCAGCATGAGCAGGACCCCGGCGAGGAACAGCCTGGCCGGATTGCGCCGGTTGGTTTCGGCCCCGATCAGAATCAGCGGTGCAATGAAGCAGGCCATTTCCAGCCAGAACATCAGCGCTTCGACCGACGGCACAAAGGCCTTGGGCAGTGCGCCACGTACCAGCACGTCACCGATCCGGACCACCAGATAGACCACGAGGAAGCCGAGCATCACTTTCGCCATCGGCGTCAACATGTTCATCTCGATCCTGCGCCGGTAGGCGGAAGACGCCAGGCAGGATTCGAACAGCACCACGGCGTAACCCATGGTGATCGCCGTCAGCAGATACAGCAGCGGTAGCATCGGCGTCTGCCACAAGGGATGAATTTGTACGCCCATCACTACCAGCAAGGTACCCAGCGAAGACTGATGCATCATAGGCAGCACGGTGCCCAGGGCGATGATGAAGAACATCGCCTTGTTGAGCTTCTTCTTGGTGTCGTGCTTGCCCATCTGCTCGAGGAAGGTCGGCGAAAACTCGATCCACATGACCACGATATAGAGCGAGATGCACACGGCCACCTCGAACATCACCGAGTTCAGATTGATCGATCCGGGCCAGAACATGTTCCACACATTCCACCAGCGGCCGAGGTCGAAGATCACCCCGGCACCGGCGAGCGTATAACCGAACAGGCTGGCCAGCAGCGCTGGCCGCACCAGTGGATGGTACTCACCCTTGTTGAAGATGTAGACCAGCATCGCCACCGAGAAGCCGCCGCAGGCGAAGGCCGAGCCGATGACGACATCGACCACGATCCAGATGCCCCAGGGATAGCCGTCGTTGAGGCCGGTCACCGCACCGAGTCCGAACAGGAAGCGGACTGCCAGTATCGCGACCAGCAGCGCGATGAGCACGCCACAGGAGAGCGTCACGACGTTGACCAGGCTGCCGCCTATCGGTGCCGGTGCCGCATGTTGATTGTTGGCCATGATCAACCCTCCCCCTTGTCGGACGACTCATCGTCAGGCTTGACGTTGCGCCTGGCGACGTAAGTCATCGCCCCCAGCACTGCAAACGGCATGATGAGATTGCCGTAGAGGTTGTGCTGTATGGTCTCGGACATGGCTGCGGCTGCATCCGGAGGCAGATTGGGCATGCCGACCTTCTCGAAGCTGACGCCGGAGAGCTTGAGTACTTGCGTACCGCCGTACTCCTTCTCGCCATAGACGTGTTGCAGATATTTGCCGGCCGGCGTCTCGTAACTCTGGTCCGGTCCGCCGAGCTTGCCACGCGGAAATTTGGCGCGCTCTCCCGGCTTCAACGCAATGCGGCGCTTGGCCTCGAGCAGCAGATCGGACGTCTTGCCGTAGAGCGTGGCTCCGGTCGGACAGACTTCGGCGCAGGCCGAGTAGTGCCCGTCCTTGTAGCGATGGCGGCACAACTCGCACTTGCCGATGCGGCCGGTGGGAGAGTCATACTGATACTTCGGAATACCGAAGGGGCAGGCGGCGACGCAATAGCGGCAACCGATGCACTTGTCGGGGTTGTAACCAACCACGCCGGTCACCGGATCCTTGGTCATCGCCGACACCGGGCAGGCCGAAACGCAGGAAGGGTCGCCGCAATGCATGCAGGAGGTTTTCATGAACGCGTAGCCGTTCGTCTCCTGATCCTTCACGTCCATGGTGCCATTGCGATACATCTTGATGATGTTGAAGGTATAGCCGGAGGTATCCAGCGGCGTATCCCACAGATGATCGACCGTGGAAAACTCCGGTGGGTTGTTGTTGGCCTCCTTGCAGGCCGCAACGCAGGCCTTGCAGCCGACGCAGAGGGTGGCGTCGTAGAGCAGCCCGAGCGCTTCGGGCGGCCGCTGTTTGGTCTCCCGTGCGAAGGCCGGCGCAGCAGTGACGCATGCCGTAGCCGCCGCCCCGCTCGCGAGGACACCCTTGAGAAAATCTCGCCGGGTGCTCATGATTACACCTGCGCCTTATCCGCAGAGGGTTTGCCAGCACCGCCGGCATCCTTGGCGCGCTCGGCTTCCTCCGCAGCATGGGACAGGCCGAGGTTGCGCGTGAGCATGATCGCCGCACCCGCGGCCGCACCCGCCACCGCCGCCACGGCCGCCGCCGAAGCGAAAGAAGCGGCCTTGCCCTGCTCCTCGACTATCCGCGGATATTGCTGGGGCGGCGCGACGTTGAGCACCCTCGCGACCTGGTGGATCGGCTTCTCGAAACCAACGCTCTTCTCGCTGCAGCCGATGCAGGGATGGCCGCAACCGACCGGCCAGTTGTTCTCGCCGGCATCACCGAAGCCCAGCGTCGAACAATTGTTGTAGGTTTCCGGCCCTTTGCAACCCAGCTTGTAAAGGCAGAAACCCTGGCGATGACCCGCGTCGCCGAACTCCATGGCAAAGCGGCCGGCATCGAAGTGGGCCCGACGCTCGCAGTTCTCGTGGATCAGGCGCGAGTAGGCAAACTTGGGACGGCCCAGTTTGTCCACCTCCGGCAATTTGCCGAAAGTCAGGAAATGAACCACGGTGGCGAGGAAGTTGTAGGGGTTGGGCGGGCAACCGGGAATCGTCACCACCGGTTTGCCAAGGACCTCGGCCACGCTGGACGCGCCCGTCGGATTCGGCCCGGTGGAAGGCATGCCGCCCCAGGAGGCGCAGGAACCGATGGCGATCACCGCGGCCGCGTCTGCGGCGCATTCCTTGACCAGATCAATGGCCGTTTGGCCACCGATCTTACAATAGATGCCCTTGTCCTTGGTCGGAATGGCGCCTTCGACCACCAGCACATACTTGCCCTTGTTCGCCTTCATGGCGTCCTTGCGGGCGGCTTCGGCCTGGTGACCGGCGGCGGCCATCAGGGTCTCGTGATAATCGAGAGAGATGACGTCGAGGATGAGCTTTTCCAGCGTCGGATGCTCGGCGCGCAAGAGCGACTCCGAGCAGCCCGTGCACTCCTGGAAGTGCAACCAGATCACCGACGGCCGCTTGGCCGCTTCGATCGCCTTGGCCACCGCCGCTTCGGCTCCGGCCGGCAGGCCCATGGTCACCGCCAGCGTGGCGCAGAACTGCAGAAACTCGCGCCGTGGCATTTCGAGGCGTTGCTCGATGTCTTGCAGCGTCTTGCGGCTGGTATCAAAGATTTCGTTCATGTTGCCCATGTCTGCTATCCCCCTCCAAGAGCCAGGCCGCGTCCGGACCTGCGACTGAGAGGGGCACTGCAAGTCTCGCGCCAGCCTGCGGAGTCCCGCTCCCGTACTGCTAATTCAAAGGCTTGGAAAGCGTGCAGTGCAACATAATCAAGGGCATGTGATTACTTGGTTTCCGTATCGCTAATCACCCTGGCGCCGGGTTGTTGCCTGAAAGCGCGCCACAACGCAACGTCATAGGCGATCTTGAGGCAGCCGCAGGCCAGCAGCGGCGCGGCCAGCCAGCCCGCGGCGAACAGTGCACCACCGAGCGAAGGGCTGAGCGCGGCCGCCAAGCTGCGTGGCACGGCGGTAAAACTCGCGGCGGCGGCCCGCTCGGCAGGGGTGACCACCGCCATGACATACGCGGAGCGGGTTGGCACATCCATCTGCGACAACGCGGCACGCAACAGCAGGAAGCCGAGGGCCAGGCTCAGACTCGGCGCCACGGCGGCGAGGATCAGCAGCAGGCTGGACGGGATGTGGGTGAATACCATGGTGTTGAGCAGGCCGATACGCCTTGCCACCCATGGGGCTGCCAGCAATGAGAGCGCGTTGAGCACGCCGACCCAAAAAAAGAAGATGCCCGCCGCGGTCAGCGAAAGCCCGAAACGCTCGAACAGCCACAAGGCGAGCAGCGCGTTTACCACCAGACCTCCGGCAAATGCATCGACCGAAAACAAGGCGGCGAGTTTGACCACAATCGCTCGCGAAGGCCCCAGTGGCACAGGTGTATGCCCTTGCTCCGACGCCGGCCGCTCGGGCAGCCTTGCATACAGCCAGCAGAGCAATCCTCCAACCCCGGCGTAGGCGACGAACATGCTCCGCAGCGCCGTCAGGCGGTCGACGCCGAGACCGGCCAGGGCGTCCGGCACAGCGGCGGCCAGCGCACCCAACGCCGCACAGAGGGCACCCGTGAGGCTGTAGCGCGCAAACAGCCGGGTGCGGGCATCGCCCCCGGCCGCCAGAGACAGCCGGGAATGCTCGAGCGGCAGAAAGACGCTGACGTCGCCAGAACTCGGGTTCAGGGTGCCGACGAAAGCCACCAGCAGCAGCGGCCAGAAGGCCGACAAGCCGGCGAAGCCAATTCCGGTAGCCGTCATCAGCAGCGCCGCGCCCAGCAGCAGCAGGCGCTGGGATGCGCAATGCCCCCAGGCGCCGAGCGCCAGTGTGGCCAGTGCCGAACCGAGCAAGGTCGCGGTACTCAGCAGCCCCACCTGCCAGGTGCCATATCCCAGAGCCAGCAGGTAGGCTGGCAGCAGCACCGCGACATAGCCGTCGACAAAGGCGCGCAGGCCGCGTCCGATCAGCAGCAGGCGAACCTCCCGCGCGGCAGGAGCGCTGATCGTCACCAGTGTCACCCCTATTGTTCAGTGAGACTCGAACGGCTCACTGCGCACACCATGCATAAAGGGCGTCGTAGATCACCATGCCGTGCTTGAGCATCTCGTGGTCATCATTGAAATTGAGCGACAGACCCTTTGAAATCGCCAGCAGACCGGCCGCTTCGCTTGCCAACTGGGGCGCACCGCAGTCAGCGGCACGGACGATTAGCGCGAGCTTGTCCAATGCCGCATCATTGAGCTGATACTTGGCGATGAAGGCGTCGAAACTGCATTGGTCGCCATGGTGGCCGAGTTCGACGTCCGGCACGTCGTAGGGAATCGCGCCGGTCTCGGCGGCGATTTTCATCACGTCCTTGCCCGGCACATAAAGGAACTCCGCGCTTTCGTCGACGAAGCGCACCACCAGCCAGGGACAGGCGATGCGGTCGATTTTCGGGCGCTCGCGCGTGATCCACTTCATCGTTTTCTCCTTAGCGGACGAAGGACAGCACCAGACCCAGCAACGCGCAGATGCCGATGACCTTCATGATGTCGGCCTTGTACTTCCACAGCGCGACAAACGAAACCACGGCGATGACGACGGGGATCGCGTCGAACGGGCCGCCAAAAGGAGTCGCATTGGTCGCCTTGGGCCAGAAGGTGTGCCAGGCGAAGAAGGTGGCAAGGTTGAGGATCACCCCGACGACGGCCGCCGTGATGGCGGTCAACGGTGCGGTGAATTTCAGCTCGCCGCGTGTAGCTTCCACCAGCGGACCGCCGGCGAGAATGAAGAAGAACGATGGCAGGAAGGTGAAGGAGGTCGCCACTGCCGCGCCGGCAATGCCCGCGGCTACCGGATTGCCAGCCACCGCCTTGGATACCCCGCCCAGATAGCCGACCCAGGTAACGATCATGATCAGCGGCCCGGGCGTGGTTTCGCCCAGCGCCAGGCCGTCCATCATCTGCGGCCCGGTGAGCCAGCCGAAGTGCTCCACGGCGCCCTGATAAACATAGGGCAGCACGGCGTACGCGCCGCCGATGGTAAGGAAGGCCGCCTTGGTGAAGAAGTCGCCGAGGTGGTAGAGCTCCGTGCTGCCGCTGATCGCCAACATCGACCCGGCCCAGATCGCGACAAACACCACCACCGTGACGGCCAGCCTGGCCCAGGTGAATTTCGCATGGGCCGGCGGCGGCGTGTCGTCGTCGATGATCGCCGGTCCGTAGGTTTTGCTTGAGGCGCCGTGACCGCCACCGCCCTTGAACTTCGCCGGCAGCAGTTTGCCGCCGATGGCGCCGAGAATGGCGGCCGCCAGCACGATCCACGGAAAGTCGATATCGAAGAAGAAGATGCCGACGAAGGCCAGCGCGGCGATGGTCAGCAACACCTCGTTCCTGATCGCGCGCGAGCCGATGCGCCAGGCCGCGAACAACACCACGGCAACGACCGCCGGCTTGATGCCGTAGAAGATGCCCTGCACCACAGGCACATTGCCGAAGGAAAGGTAGATGCCGGCCAGCAGCGACAGCAGCACGAATGATGGCAGGAAGAACAGCACGCCGGCCATCACCCCGCCGCGCACGCCATGAATCAGCCAACTGATATAGATGGCAAGCTGGGTCGCCTCCGGCCCCGGTAGCAGCATGCAGTAGTTGAGCGCATGCAGGTAGCGGTGTTCCGAAATCCAGCGCCGCCGCTCGACCAGTTCCTGATGCATCATCGCGATCTGCCCGGCCGGACCGCCGAAACTGATGAAGCCGAGCTTGAGCCAGTATTTGAAGGCTTCGCCGAGCGTCGGGGTGGGAGGCGCGGTGGTGGGGATGGGGACGTCACTCATTTAGCCGCACCGCGGATCATGAGTCAGGTGCCGGCAGCCAATCCCTTGCGCAGGAGTTCATCGACCAGTTCGTTCAATCCCGTCTGGCGTGACTCGGCGAGGGCGCGGATTTCTTCGACGAGATGTGCGTCCAGCTTTACCGCAAAGGGAATCAGGCCCCTGGCCTGGTCCAGCTTGCGTTGCTCCTTGCGGTCGGGCACGGCGCCCCCGGCGAAACGCCCCGGTGTCCCGGCGTGTTTCATGCGTTCGTCGAGCTTGAGGGCCATGTTCTTTGCGAGGTCGGTTCTTTTCATTTTGAGGCCTCAGATAAGTGGCTGAAATAATACGTCAAGATCGTTGGCAGTAATCAGATGACCGCCGCCCTCGCCGCCCGATCCGCCTGTCTTCATCAGCTGATCGGCGAGGCCGCGCTTGCGGTCTTGCAGGGCGAGAATCTTTTCTTCCACCGTACCCTGTGTCATCAGTTTATAGACAAACACCGGCTTGTCCTGTCCTATCCGATGGGCGCGGGCCGTCGCCTGCTCTTCGACCGCCGGATTCCACCACGGATCATAATGAATCACGGTGTCGGCGGCGGTCAGATTCAGGCCCGTGCCGCCGGCCTTGAGGCTGACCAGGAACAGCGGCACGCGGCCTTGCTGAAAGTCGCTGATCGGTGTTTCACGGTCGCGGGTCTGGCCGGTGAGCTTGGCATAGGGGATGCCGCGCTTTTCCAGTTCGAGCTCGATCAGCGCCAGCATCGAGGTGAATTGCGAAAACAGCAGCACCTTGCGGCCTTCGTCCAGCAATTCATCGAGCATTTCCATCAGGGTCGCCAGCTTCGCCGAATGGGCATGGCCCTTTTTTACCAGCGCTTCGGCGGCCGGAAGTTTCACCAAGCGCGGATCGCAACAGACCTGCCGCAATTTGAGCAGCGCGTCGAAGATCATGATCTGGCTGCGGCCTATCCCCTGCTCCGTCAACACCAGGCGCAGTTTGCGGTCGAAAACCACGCGCAGGGATTCATACAGATCGCGTTGGCCACCCTCGATATCCACCCAGCGCACCATCTCCGTACGCGGCGGCAGATCTGTCAGCACCTGTTCCTTGGTTCGCCGCAACAGGAAGGGTCGCACCCGGTCGGCAAGGCGGATGCGCATTTCCTCGTCGCCCAGTTTCTCGATCGGCGTGCGAAACACCTGGGTAAAACGCTTGGCATTGCTCAACAGTCCCGGCATCAGAAAATCGAACTGGGCCCAAAGTTCGCCCAGATGATTCTCCAGCGGCGTGCCGGTCAGCGACAGGCGATGACGCGCCTTCAGACTGCGCGCCACCTGGTGCGACTGCGCCTTGGGATTCTTGATGAACTGGGCCTCGTCCATCACCAGCAGGTGCCAGTCATGCGCCAGCAGGGTTTCGCGGTCACGCACCAGCAGCGGATAGGTGGTCAGCACCAGATCGGCCTGCGCAATCTCGTCGAAATGCTGGGCGCGATCCTTGCCGTGCAGGATCAGCACCTTGAGCCCCGGCGCGAACTGCGCGGCCTCGTCGCGCCAGTTGGCCATCAGACTGGTGGTGGCCACCACCAGACTGGGCCGGTCGGCGCGGCCCGATGCCCTCTCGAGATGCAGGTGGGCCAGGGTCTGCACGGTCTTGCCGAGGCCCATGTCGTCCGCCAGAATTCCGGCCAGACCGTACTCGCGCAGAAATTGCAGCCAGTCGAGACCGACCTGCTGATAAGGGCGCAGCGTGGCGGTGAAGCCGGGCGCCTGCGGACAATGGGTCATGCCCGAGAAATCGCGCAGGCGGCGGCCCAGAGCGCGCAACTCTTCACCACCGATCCATTGCGTCGGCAGATCATCCAGTCCGGCCAGTGCCGCCGCATTGTGGCGCGACAGACGCGGCCGGTCCTCGTCGAGAAACTCCAGCAAGGGTAGCAACCACGCCTTCAGGCGACCCGCCGGCACCGGCAGGATGCGTCGCGCATCGAGTGCGACAGGAAATGTCTGATCGTCCTCGAGACCGCGCACCACGCCGAGCAGATCCGGCTGTTCGCGCAGCAGGCGCAGCAGCGGCGGCACCAGGCTCACACGCTCGCCCGCGACACGCACGCCCAGATCGAGATCGAACCAGTCGTTGCCGACCGACTCTTCGACCGCGACGAACCAGTCTTCGGCCTGGGCGATGCAATACGGAAAATCGTCGGCCAGCACGACCTCGATGCCCTGTCGTTCGAGTTCGGGCACACCCTGATTGAGGAAGGACAACCAGCCGACCGCATCGTTGCGCGGCGGCATCAGACCATCCTCGGTACCCTCGAGACGCTGATAGCTTCCCAGGCTGCGCTGCCACTCCTCAAGCCCCGCAGCCTTCACCTGTTGCCACACTTCGCCTTCCGTTTCCAGATCACGCTGCAGGGTCTGCCACTGGCTGCCTGCCCGCTGCCGCATGAAGGGCGAAGGCTGCTCGCCGCCGACCACGGTCAAGCCCTGCGGATAGTCGAAATACAGCACGGCAAGCGCCAGATCGTCGTGCAGACGGTTCATCGCCGTATGACGGAAGCGCCCCTGGGTCAGCAGCAGGCGCGCAACCGGCTTGCCCGCGGCGACGGCTTCCGGCGCGTCGGGCAGCGGCAGTGCGCAGTGCCGCTCGCGCGCCAGCTTCGCCAGTTGCTGACGCACCAACGGCGCATCGGCTTCATTCAGCGGCGGCGCGCTCATCAGTTGCTGCAGCAGATGGGCGGACAGGTCCGACTGCAATTCGCCGACTGCCCGACCCGTGATATCCAAATAGAACGGCGGCCAGGTCGGGATCATCTGCATGGCGGCCGGCAGGTCGAAAACCAGTTGCTGCAAGCCGGCCGGAGTGTGTGTCCACAGCAGATTGAGCGCCTTTGGTGCGCCTGACTCCAGCGGCACTTCAACCAGGTCGTCGAGATACAGTCTGCCCGTGCGCAACGCAAGGCGCAGCAACAGCGCGCCCGTCTCGCCGCTCAAGTCGACGGCTTCATTGTAGAAATAGCCGCCGCCGGCCTGCAGGGCGAGAAACAGGCGCAGAGGCGGAATGTCCTGGTCAAGAATAAACTCCCGATGGCTGCGGGCGCTACCCAGGTCATAGGGCTGCGGGCGGTAAACCGCCGGCTTGCCAAAGCCACCCTTTTTCAGCGGCCGGCTCTTGCCCAACGAGAGACTGGGTGGAGTGCCCGGCCGCAACAGATAGACCACGCGGGGCTGGGGACCCCTTGCCGACGGCTTGGTCGTCGCCGGTTCATCCAGGGAGCCCAGCCAGTCGAGCGTCGCCGCGCTGGGTTCGGGATAATCACCGTCATTCCGCTGCGGTGCATCCCCCAGCCCGGCGAAACTGCCGATGTCCGTCGTCTGCCCGAGCGTCAGCAGTACCGCCGCCACATGTTCGCAATTCTCCTGCAGCGGGCACATGCAAACACTATCGACGTCGACAATCGTGCCGCCCTGATCGACCTCCAGCCAGAGATCGACCTCGTAGGGACGCGTTTGAGCCCCCTGAACCTCCGCTTCTACATGAATTTCGCCTGGCGCCCGCGCCACGCGCTTCATGCGGACGCGCCCTTCTGCGGCACAGGCCCGACCGAGTTGCAATGTTCTACGGTCAAACTGCGCGGCGAACTTGCCCAGAACATCGGTATCGGGAATAGGATTGGCAGCCATTCAATGGAAGTGAGATCAGGCAGTCGTGGGTCGACGACCATAGCACAGACCACCCGCCGTTGAGCTTTTGATTTCCTGTTCAGTGCGCTCGTCGGGGATAGTGAGATGCTCGCCGTGGTGCCAGCGCCGACTTTGCTACCGCGGCCCGACGCCTCTCAATCTGGCTAGTTGCCGCGGAATGCTGCATAGACGGTAACCATCCCGGACTCGAAGCTTTTTTAGTAACTGACTGATCTAATGGGTGTAATCAAACGGCTACGCATAGGCATGGATTTTGTATGATGTTTTCCATAGACTTCATACTGCGCACCGCTGACTTAGGCTCCCGCCCATGGATCTGCCCAACGACTGGATTGCCCTCCTCGCCCTGGTTTTCATCCTGGGCGGCAGGCACGGTCTCGACGCGGATCACCTGGCCACCATCGACGGGCTGACACGTCACAACCTGCGCATTGCCCCTGCCCGCGCCCGCTGGTGCGGATCGCTCTTCTCTCTTGGTCACGGCGCCGTCGTCATGCTGATCGCGCTCAGCGTCGGTCTGGCGTCGACTACCTGGCTAGTACCGGAGTGGATGGAAGACGTCGGCGCCTGGATCTCCATCAGCTTCCTGACGCTGCTCGGCATCCTCAATCTGCGCGCCGTGCTGATCGCCCCGGCGGGTGACATGGTCACCACCATAGGCATCAGGGCCGGCCTCTTGCGCCGTCTGCAGGCCACCTCGCATCCCCTGGCGATTGCCGCCGTGGGTTCGCTCTTCGCGCTCTCTTTCGACACCGTGAGCCAGGCCACGCTGTTTGCCGTCACCGCCACCCAACACGGCGGCGTCGCACACACCCTCGTGCTCGGCCTGACCTTTACCCTCGGCATGCTGCTGGCCGACGGCGCCAATGGCCTGTGGATCGCCCGCCTGCTGAGCCGCGCGGATCACCGCGCGCGCATCGCCTCGCGGGTCATGGGCCTGATGGTCGCCGCCATCAGCTTTTCGGTCGCCGCTTTCGGTCTGGCGCGCTGGCTGCACGCCGACATCTCGCACTGGTACGAAGGCAAGGAACTGCTGGTCGGGATCAGCGTCATTCTCTTGCTGACTGGCAGTTTTCTGCTGGGCAACTGGCTGGCGCGAGGTTCGCGTCTGGCCGGGATGCAATCCACGGCGCGTTGAATCAAGGTCGGCGGCCCTAAGACCACTCGCCCACAATCCGGCCGCGCGACCGCGTTCTCTCGGCATCAGGTCTTTGGCTTCAGATGCACATGACCGTGCGTCCGCCCGACGGGCGTGTAGCCGTGATGGTGCTCGCGGCCTGAATCGACCTCGACATCGATCAGGTTGAGCTGACCGTGACGCACGCCACGCTCGGCGATCAAGGCATCCGAAAAGCTGCGCACGGCGGCGGTCGGCCCGCGCAGGATGACGCTTTCAAGACAGTTCTCGTGATCGAGATGGGCGTGCAGCGTTGCCACCGTGAGGTCGTGCTGGCCATGCTGCAAGGCCGTCAGTCGCTCGGCCAGATCGCGCTCGTGATGGTTATAGACATAAGACAGATTGGCGACGCAATGGCTCGCCTCACCTCGCTTCTGGCGCGCCTGTTCAAGATGTGCGCGCAGCAGGTCGCGCACCGCCTCGGAACGGTTCCGATAGCCGCGTTCGGCGATCAGCCGGTCGAACTCCGCGGCCAGGTCGGCGTCAAGCGAAATCGTTATGCGCTCCATCTCAGGACTTCCCATTCATTTGCAGCACTTTTTCGACCACACCACCGCGCTTCAAGGATTCCAGGCGATGCTGTCTTTCTATCTTTATCACGCGCTCCAGATAATCGAGATTGCGTTCAATCGATTCCATGTAGAAATTTCGATCGGCGCCTTGCTGCTGGTTGAAATGCTGTGTCAAATGTTTTGAAAGACCATGCAGATCCTGGTCAAGCCGGGCTTTGGTCATGCCATAAAAGGCAGTGGTCTTTTCCAGAAGTTCGTGAACATCGGCAAAGCCACCCATCCGCGCTTCCTCGAACTCGAAGTAGAGGAGCAGTATCCGCTCCAGATATTCCCGGTTGGCCATCTGCCCGATCAGATCGGCGGTGGCAGTAGCGTAGGCCGCACGCTGCTGTTGCAGGTTGTCGAACGTGACCAAGCCGGCGGGTTTGCGGTGGTCGGTGAGCAAAATCACCTTGGTCGTGGTGTCGAGCACATCCGGCGGCAAACCGACCAGATGCCGGCGCGCAAACTCCACGCCGCGCAGCACATGTCCATCGGTGAACTGCGCACCGGTGCCGCTGGCCTCCTCGTCGCTCATCAGGTAGCCGATATCGTGCATCAGGGCGCCAATCAGCGCGGCGTCGATGTGATCGGCATCCAGTCCCTGGCCGGCCAGCTGCAATCCGTGGAGCATGCGTGCGGCACACAGCACCACTTCATTGGTATGGGTGCGGTTGTGATAAAGCGTTTTCAGCTTTTGATAGCCCGGCAGATCACCGTCAAATGCACGATCCAGCAGGCCGAAGGCGTCCGCAATCCGTGTCAGATCATGGCCCGGCGCAAACGCGTGGACGATCTTGCCCACCTGCGCTTCCACCTCTGCGGTGTCGCGGGTATTGCCCAGCGCGGCAAAGGGGCTGTCGTAATTCATAGCTTGCGTATCGCAAGGCCAGTATGACGAAAAGTAAATCCTAGCAGAGCGGCATCAGAAAAACTGCTGGCTCGATAAAAAGCTGCTGTTTACCCGTGTCGGTCGGCGTCATCAGGTACGGGCGGACGCATGGAATGTTGACCCAGATTAAATCGCTGCAATACGAGAGGGCTATGCTGCATCGCAGTAGCAATAGACGGAGCATCCCTTCTCGAGGTTCTTGCCATGTCCGATACCGATATGATCGACGCCGTTCTTGACCGTCACCACCACGACGGCACGCGCCTGATGCAGATTTTGCGCGAGACCCAGGAACAGCTTGGCTGGCTGTCTCCGGCGACCCTGACCCACATCGCCAAGGCGATCGCTTGGCCGCGTGCCCAGGTCGAAGGTACCGCCGACTTTTACAGTTTTTTCCACACCCGTCCGCTGGGTCGCTACCGCGTGTTGTGGAGCGACAACATCACCGACCGCATGCTGGGCAATACCGATCTGCTGGAGGCCATGTGCAAGAAGCTCTGGCTGGAACCCGGGCGAGTTTCGGAAGACGGTCTGGTCAGCGTTGATGTCACATCCTGCACCGGCATGTGCGACCAGGGTCCGGCCGTGCTGGTGAACTGCCGCGCCATCACGCGCATGACCCCGGCTCGCGTCGGTGAAATGGTCGGCCTGATTCGCAGCGAAACACCGCTCGCCGAATGGCCTGCCGAATGGTTTGCGGTCGACGACAACATCCGCCGCAAGGACATTCTTCTCGCCCACGACCTCGTTCCCGGGCAGGCCCTGGCCGCCGCGCTGGAACGCGGCGCGGAAAAGATGCTGGCCGAGATCAAGGCCGCCAGACTGCGTGGCCGCGGTGGTGCCGGCTTCGCCACCGGCCTCAAGTGGGAAGCCTGCCGCAGCGCCGCGGGACACGGCGCAGGCGCCGCGCACTACGTCGTCTGCAATGCCGACGAAGGCGAGCCGGGCACCTTCAAGGATCGCGTGCTGCTGACTTCCTATGCCGGTCTGGTGTTCGAGGGCATGAGCATCGCGGGTCTGGTGGTGGGTGCGAAGAAGGGCCTGCTCTACCTGCGCGGCGAGTACCGCTATCTGCTCGAACCCCTGGAGTCGGCGCTGGCGGTACGGCGCGACGCGAAACTGCTGGGCAAGAATATTCTCGGCACGGACTTCGAATTCGACATTGAAATACATCTCGGTGCCGGCGCCTATATCTGCGGCGAAGAATCCGCCCTGATCGAATCGCTCGAGGGCAAACCCGGGCGACCACGCATCCGGCCGCCCTTCCCGGTCACCCACGGCTACCTCGACCAGCCGACCACGGTCAACAACGTCGAGACGCTCGCCGCATCCTGCCTCATCGCCGCCCACGGCAGCGACTGGTATGCGCAGCATGGAACGGAGAAATCCACCGGCAGCAAGATCCTTTCGGTCAGCGGCGACTGCGAGCGGCCCGGCATTTACGAATATCCCTACGGCGTCGCCGTGCGCCAGGTTCTGGAGGACTGCGGCGCCTCGGATTGCCAGGCCGTGCAGATTTCCGGCCCGTCCGGCATGTGCGCGGCGGAAGCGGAGTTCGACCGCAAAATCGCCTTCGAGGATATTCCGACCGCGGGCGCCTTCATGGTCTTCGACGAAACCCGCGACATGTTCGAAGTGGCGCGCAACTTCGCCCATTTCTTTGCCCACGAATCCTGCGGCTTCTGCACGCCCTGCCGGGTCGGCACGACGCTGGTCAGGAATCTGATGGACAAGATCGCGCGCAATCACGGCTCGCCCTACGACATCGACGAACTGTTCAAACTGCACCGCCTGATGCAGGGCGCCAGCCATTGCGGGCTGGGCAATACCGCCTGCAACCCGATCTTCGACACGCTCAACAAGTTCCGTCCCGCCTACGAACACCGGCTCATGTCGCTCGACTACGAGCCGGCCTTCGATCTCGACGCGGCCTTGTCGCAGGCACGGCAGATGACCGGCCGCGACGATGCCGCTGCGCACTTGAAGAATGGGGCCGAAGCATGAACAACACGTTCCAACTCGATGGCGAAGAAATCCCCTTCACGCCGGGGCAAACCATCATGCAGGCGGCGACCGCCCATGGCAGCTACATTCCGCATCTTTGCTGGCATCCGGATTTCAGCGTGCACGGCTCGTGCAAGCTGTGCACGGTAAAGGTCAATGGCCGCTTCGGTTCGTCCTGCACCATGGAAGCCCAGCCCGGCATGGAGGTCGAGAACCGCACGGCGGAACTCGACGACAAGCGCCGCACGCTGCTGCAGATGCTGTTTGTCGAAGGCAACCACTTCTGCCCCTCGTGCGAGAAGAGCGGTGACTGCAAGTTGCAGGCGACGGCCTACGAACTGAAAATGATGTCGCCGCACTTCGACATGTTCTATCCCGACCGTCCCGTGGATGCCTCGCATCCCGACATCCTGCTCGATTTCAACCGCTGCATCATGTGCGGGCTGTGCGTCGCGGCCTCGCGCGAGGCCGACGGCAAGAACATCTTCGCCATGGGCGGGCGCGGCCTGCTCGGCCGTCGCGTACACGTCAGCAGCGAGAGCGGAAAACTCGCCGATACCGATTTTGCCGCTACCGACCGCGCGGCCAGCATCTGTCCGGTCGGCGTCATATTGTCCAAGCGCAGGGGCTTCGTCGTGCCGATTGGCCGGCGCACCTATGACCTGGCGCCAATCAGCGCACAGGTCACGGAGAAAGCGCCATGAACGCTCCCATGTCCCCGCCCAAAAAGCTGCGTGTCGCCACCACCAGTCTCGCCGGCTGTTTCGGCTGCCACATGTCCTTTCTCGATATCGACGAGCGCATCCTGAAGCTGCTTGAGTTGATCGAATTCGACCGTTCGCCGCTCACCGACATCAAGCACTGCGGCCCCTGCGATCTGGGCATCATCGAAGGCGGACTGTGCAATGCCGAGAACGTGCATGTGCTGCGCGAGTTCCGCAGGAACTGCAAGATCATCCTGGCCCTGGGTGCCTGCGCGATCAACGGCGGCCTGCCGGCACAGCGCAACCACCTCGACCTGCGCGACGTGCTCGAAGAGGTGTACCAGACCGAACACCTGCTGGGTCGCGGCGGCATTCCCAACGACCCGGAACTGCCCCTGCCGCTGAACAAGGTGCACCCGATCCACGAAGTAGTGAAAGTGGACTACTTCCTCCCCGGCTGCCCGCCGTCCGCCGATGCGATCTGGAAGCTCCTCACCGACCTGCTGGCCGGTCGCACGCCCACTCTCGGGCACGGACTGCTTCACTATGACTAAGTTCAAAACCATGAGCCACAGAGATCACAGAGGACACAGAGAAATGCAAAAGACAAGGTTTTCCTCTGTGATCTCTGTGTCCTCTGTAGCTAAAGGGTTTACATCATGACATTCGAACTCGAAACCGCCATCGCCCCCGAAAAGCTGCGTCGCGTCGCCATCGATCCGGTATCGCGGGTCGAGGGCCACGGCAAGGTCACGATCCTGCTCGACGATGACAACAAGGTGCATCAGGTGCGCCTGCACATCGTCGAGTTCCGCGGCTTCGAGAAGTTCATCCAGGGCCGCCCCTACTGGGAAGTGCCGGTCATGGTGCAGCGCCTGTGCGGCATCTGCCCGGTCTCGCACCATCTGGCCGCGTCGAAGGCCATGGACATGATGCTGGGCGTGAAGGAGCTCACGCCAACGGCGGAGAAGATTCGCCGCCTGATGCACTACGGCCAGATCCTCCAGTCGCACGCCCTGCACTTCTTCCATCTGTCGTCGCCCGACCTGCTGTTCGGCTTCGGCTCCAACGTCGCCGCACGGAACATCGTCGGCGTCGTCGCCGCCCATCCGGAAATCGCCAAGAAGGGTGTCCTGCTGAGAAAGTACGGCCAGGAGGTCATCCGCATGACGGCCGGCAAGCGCGTGCATGGCACCGGCTCGATTCCCGGTGGCGTGAACAAGTCGCTCTCCGATGGCGAGCGCGCCGACCTGCTCAAGGACATCTACCAGATGGTGGCCTGGAGCCGCGACGCGGTCGGCATGATCCGCCAGCTGTTCGAACAGAATCTCGCCGAATACAACGATTTCGGGCGCTTTCGTTCCAGCGGCATGTGCCTGGTGCGCGCCGATGGGGCCATGGATCTCTACCACGGTGGCCTGCGCGCGCGCGACACGGACGGCAACACACTTTTCGACCACTTCAACTATGGCCGCTACTGGGAGGTTATTGCCGAAGACGTCAAGCCCTGGTCTTACATGAAATTTCCCTTCTTCAAATCATTGGGACCGGACGACGGCTCCTACCGGGTCGGGCCGCTGACCCGCGTCACCCAGTGCGACAGCATCCCGACCCCGCTGGCCGACAAGGAGCGCGAGGAGTTCATGGCCTTCGACGGCGGCAGCGTCACCGGGGCGACCTTGGGCTACCACTGGGCACGCATGATCGAGATGCTGCATGCGGCCGAGAGCATCAAGGATCTGCTGCACGACGACGATATTCTCGGCCATGATCTGATGGCCACCGGTCAGCGTCAGCAGCGCGGCGTCGGGGTCATCGAAGCGCCGCGCGGCACGCTGATCCACCACTACCGCGTCGATGAAAACGATCTGGTGATCCGTGCCAATCTGATCGTGTCGACCACGCACAACAATCAGGCGATGAACACCGCCGTGCGCGAAGTGGCGAAGAAGTACCTCAATGGCCGCGAAATCACCGAAGGCCTGCTCAACCACATCGAAGTGGCGATCCGCGCCTTCGACCCCTGCCTCTCCTGCGCCACGCATGCGCTGGGCCAGATGCCGCTCGAAGTGGCAATAGTCGGCGCTGACGGTAGGGTGCTCGACGAGGCGACGCGCGACCATCGCGGCCTCACGCGCGAGAGTTCTTGATCGCGCCGACACTGGTCTTCGGCTGGGGCAACCCGTCGCGCGGCGACGACGCGCTGGGGCCGCTGTTCGTTGACCGCATCGCTGAACTGCAGTTGCCCGGCGTCGAGTGCCTGACCGATTTCCAGCTCCAGGTCGAACACGCGCTCGATCTGGAGAACCGTCGCCGCATTCTGTTCGTCGATGCCAGCATCGACACCGCCCCGCCCTTCACCGTCAAGCGGCTCGAAGCGGCCCGCGATGCGAGTTTCACCACCCACGCGATGACGCCCGAGGCGGTGATGCAGGTCTATTTCGAACTGCACGACGAAGCGCCGCCGCCGTGCACCTTGCTCGCGGTCTGCGGTGAACGCTTTGAACTCGGTGAGGGTATTTCGCCCGCGGCGGCGAGCCATCTCGCCGCCGCGCTGGCCTGGGCGAAAGCCTGGCTTGCCGACTGATTTCGCGCGCTGAGGTAAAGTAGCGCCCCGAGTCACGACAGCAATTGATCGGCTTCAGTTTGCTAATTCTTTGCACCTGCGCCCGAACGGCGACGCGCCGATGCTGTCCATATAAGCAAAACCCGGTTGCCAGACGGACCCCCATGCAAATACGGTATCCAAAATCCTTCTTCAAGCTGTTGTTCGTCGGCTTCATGCTGGCAGTGCTGCCGCTACTGGTCGGCCTGCTTAGCAATATCCTGGCCATCGAGCGGCTGGCGGCACAAAGCCAGCGCGCCGTATATGACGCAGCGCGCATTGCCCATGCCAGCCGCGAGTTGAACGACACGGCCGCTTCCCTGGAACGCGCCGCGCAGCAAGCCACCGTACTGCGCGACGCGACGCTGTGGGAAGGCTACAGGAACTTCCGTGCGCGGTTCCGCGACGCGGGGTCGAGGCTGACGGAGATGCCCCTCGAGACGGAAATACGCAAGACACTCGACGATCTGTTGCAGCAGGAATCCGCTCTCCACGAAGCGCTGACGCGAAACGGAACCACGGTCGCCGAGGCCACGGCGACTGCCCGCCGCTATGCCGAAATCTCCGCGGCGACAGGCATCCTGCTGGACGGCTCGAGTACGCTGATCGACCGCGAAGCCGAATCCTTGCGCGACCTGGCGGCGCAAACCGAGTCACAGGCGCGGACCCAGTTGCTGGTGCTGCTGCCGCTGGCGATCTTCGTCGTGGCCGGCTTTACCTACCTGCTGGCGCGACCGATCAAGGAGCTGAATCAGGGGATACGCGATCTGGGGGAGCGCCGCCTCGATACCCGGATCGAAGTCACCGGGCCGGAAGACCTCGAGCAACTCGGCCGTCAACTCGACTGGCTGCGCCTGCGCCTGATCCAGCTGGAGGAACAGAAGAGCCGCTTCCTGCGCCACGTCTCGCACGAACTGAAAACGCCCCTGACGATCCTGCGCGAGGGCTCGGAGTTGCTGGCGGAAGAAGTGGCCGGCAGCCTTTCCGAACGGCAGCGCGAGATCGTGCTTATACTGAAGCAGAACAGTCTCGAATTGCAGCGTCTGATCGAAACGCTGTTGCGCCACGGCGAGGCCGAATTCCATCTGGCGCCCGTCAAGCTGCAGACGGTGAAGCCAGCGCAGATCATCGCTGCGATCGTCGAGCGGCAAAAGCTGGCCTGTGCGCCGAGGAGAATCCGGGTGACCCAGCAAATAGAGGATTTCGTCATGCAAACCGACCCCGAACGATTGCGGGTGGTACTCGACAACCTGCTGTCGAACGCGGCCAAGTATTCCCCCGACGACGGCGAGATCGTCGTAACCGCAAGAAGGCAGGAAGGCTGGGCGGTTCTGGAAGTGCTCGATCAGGGACCGGGGGTCGCGCCGGCGGAGCGTGAGCGGATTTTCGAGCCTTTCTACCGCGGCAGCGCCGACGCCGCCGGTGCAGTGCGGGGGAGCGGCCTTGGCCTGTCCATCGCACGGGATCACGTGCTGGCCATGGGCGGGAATATCACGGTGGGCGAAGGACAGGGCCGCTTCACGGTGACGCTGCCGCTGGGCACTCCATGAACGTCCTGCGCCATGTCGCGATCATCCTGTGCACCGTGTTCCTGCTGCCGGTCCTGAGCAGCTGCGCGCTGCTGGCGCCGCCGCGCGACGCCTACTGGCTCGACCCGCAGGGGCCGCGCCCGAGCAGCGATGCCGTATCGCTGGTCCACTATGCGCTATTCGCCCGGAACCTCGGCGGCAAGCCTCTCGCCGACGAAACAGAGCGTGTGCGCCAGGCCTACGCCGCCGAAAAAACCGAGTTCCGTTCGCTGCAATATGCGATCGTGCTTGCCGTGCCCGGCGCGACGGCGGCGGACCACCGCCGCGCCCTGCAACTGCTCGATCCGCCGCCGAAGCCGGGCGATGGCCACGACCGCGAGTTGCAGGCGCTGGCATCATTGATGCGTGCGCACCTGGCGGAGTACCGCCGCCTGGAAGACGGCAGCCATTCCCAGGCGCAAAAGGCACGGGAAGAACAACGGCGGGCCGAGGATCTGGAGAAAAAGTTGGAAGCCCTGAAAGACATCGAAAAAAGCCTGCTGCCTCGTGACAAGCCTGCCGGACGCGGACGCGCGAAATGAGCGGCAACCCGGGCAAGATCCTGCTGGTAGACGATGACCCCGATCTGCTGCGCCTGATCGCGATCCGCCTCGAAGCCGCCGGACATGTCGTCGCCACGGCCGCCAGCGGCGCCCAGGCGCTGGCGCAGATCGCCACCGACCGGCCGCAATTGGTGATCACCGACATGCGCATGCCAGGCATGGACGGCAACGCCCTGTTCGGCGCGATACGGGGGAATTACCCCACCCTGCCGGTCATCATCCTGACCGCCCACGGCACCATTCCGGACGCCGTGGCGGCGACCCATCGCGGCGTCTTCGGCTATCTGGTCAAGCCCTACGAGGCGCGGGTGCTGCTGGATCTGGTGGCCAAGGCCCTCGAGATCTCGCCGGCGGCCACCGGCAGCGGCCCCGATGCCGAGGCATGGCATGCGAACATCATCACGCGCAACATGATCATGGCCGACCTGCTGGCGCAGGCCAGGCTGGTCGCCGCGGGCGACGCCAGCGTGTTGCTGCGCGGCGCCTCCGGTTCCGGCAAGGAGATGCTGGCACAGGCCATCCATCAGGCCAGCGAACGCCGCGAGCGCCCCTTCGTCGCCGTCAATTGCGGAGCGATCCCCGAGAACCTGCTCGAATCGGAGCTCTTCGGCTATGTGCGGGGGGCCTTCACCGGCGCGGCCAAGGACCACCTCGGCCTGATCCGCGCCGCGCAGGGCGGTACCCTGTTCCTCGACGAGATCGGCGACATGCCGCTGCCGTTGCAGGTCAAGCTGCTGCGCGTGCTCGAGGAGCGCGAAGTCCGTCCGGTCGGCGCCACGCGCAGCGAACCGATCGATGTACGCATCATCAGCGCCACGCACCGCGATCTCGAAGAGGAAATGAGCGCGGGACGCTTTCGCCGCGATCTCTACTACCGGCTCAACGTGGTCTCGCTGTCGATTCCCGATCTGGCCGAGCGGCGCGACGACATTCCCTTGCTGGCCAACCATTTTCTGTGCAAGCTGGCGCAGAGCTATCGCAAGGAAATAAATGGCTTCGCGCCGGAGGCCATGGAGTTGCTGATTCGCGCCAGTTGGCCGGGCAATGTGCGCCAGCTGCTGAATGTGGTGGAACAGGCCGTGGCCCTGACCACCGGCCCCATCGTCACGCTGGCCCTGGTGCAGAAGACCATCAGCGAACTCGGCGAGATCGTGCCTTTCGACGAGGCCCGCCGCAGTT